>JAEEGL012080047.1_pt1 | contig 107338 bp, 178 predicted proteins | sample 9134231 | NCBI WGS metagenome assembly JAEEGL01 (sample SAMN16246548, study PRJNA631951) | gut metagenome | biome: gut microbiome; feature: rumen; material: fiber-attached | host: Bos | place: Iran: Karaj | collected 2018-10
ACCATATTCATGTAAAATAAGAGTATGTCCTGTACTATCTGTTACTGTTGAATGACGAATATATTTATCAAACCATACTTGTGATGGAACTGAATCATAATTTAATTCATTATATCCATGTTGGTCAGTACAAGAACAAACTAACAAAAAACAACTTATAAGTACAATAAAAATCTTTTTCATATTATTACCATTTAATTCTTCTCATTGAATCACCATCTGATGAATAATGCTCAATTGTATATCCCAAAAGTTGCAAATAAGATTCAACATTTTCGGGACAATCATAATAATCAACATTAATATGATCTTCAAATCTTGAAATGGCTCCTTTAATCCACTCCATTATTTTATCTACCTGCTTATCATTATTCAATGATGTACCGTACATCATTTCTCGAGCTTGTTTTGCTGTAATTCTTTCAGTCATATCATTCTTTGTTTTTATATTGAGAATATTGTTCTACAATTTCTTTAATATCATAATTAGGAATTTCAAATTGCAATTGTAATGTTCTTTTAACTGGCCACCAGTTTTTGTTTTCACCAGGATAATTCCAATAATGATAATCGTTTGGTTTATTTACATAAGTCTTACCAACATAAGCACGATTAACTACATTTGCATATCCAATAATTGGAGAAGTACAATAACAAGTAACTAAACAATTATCATATTCATCTCCATATTCTGCTAATATATCTTTAAGTTCTTTAACTGTCATACTAATTTAAATTCTTTACATTCACCTATTTTGACATCTGGAAAATCTGTAGGTACAAGTGTTATCATAAAACCATCATTATGTTTTAACCACACTTTTCCTTCATTATTCCAAACAGGAGGCATTCTATAACAAAGATATACTCTGCTATTGAAATAATCACTATTTGTTGCTTCCCTACAAACCCAAATTTTTGTAAAATCTCTTTTCATTAAATATTAAAAATTCTTTCCAAATAATCAGGTTCAAGACCAAGATATTCCATAAAAACTTCATCTGCTTTACATGGATCATCTAACATCATAATTTCATCACGAGTTTCTTTAATTAATGTGCGGGCTTCCTCTTCAGAAATACCATCACGTTCCATCAAAATTTTAATAACTTCTTCCATAATTAATATTTATATTCTGTATATATTTCTATTGGATAAAATTTGTCCATATTATACCATTTATCTGGAATTTCAGTATCTAAATCAACCATAAATACATCTTCAAGATTATATTCATTTCTTCTAAAATAAACAAATCCTAAAAGTTTTTCATTTATGAGATATTCATCAATATAATTATCAGATGGGAATGATCCTCTTTCATTTGTTGTCATCCTATAAATTATCTTAGGAGCTAACGAATGTCGCATCTTATATTTATCAACGAAATAGTTTTTATACTTTTCATGATAATCTGGTTGTTCTTCTAATTGAATTGTATATGTTTTTTCAATCATCTGCCCTTTTAACCATTGTTGGTAAAAATTCAGTAGTCTTCACGAATCCAAATTTAGAATAAAACATTTGCAAATCAGATACAGTCTTAAGAGTATCGGTATCTTCTGTTCGTTTTGATGGACTACATAGCAAAACAAAATTATAATCTTCAAACTGTTTAATTGCTAACTGTATAAGTTTTGTTGCAATTCCTTGTCCTACATAATTTGGATTAGTTTCAACTCTAACAATTTTTACAAGTTTATTACCATTGCAATATTCTTTATATCTTGGATATTCTAAACAATTTGTATCTATAATTATATTACCTATTAATATTTCATTATTAAAAGCTTGAATGAAATAATTATTATTGTGTTCAAAATATTTAGTTTCCATAACTTATCCAATTCGTCCGTGTCTTAAATCATCATACATATCATCAAGATACTCATTATATGCTTCTTTTGACTTATATCCGAAACGCTTCCAGTCAGGAATATCATTATCATCCATATTCATTGAAAGCATATATTGGCGTTTGAGTCCTTTCATATTACCACACATACCATTCAATCTGTTAATCTGTGTATTAATGTATTCAGAATAGTTCTGATATGCAGTGTTCAAATCAAGATCCATCATTGTAAATTCATACCCGTACCTAATATCGTTATATCGGGCTTCGGTAGGAATATCAATAATAGAATAATCTTTACCGTTCTTAATATTGTTAATACTCTCAACACAAACAGTAATCTCGTGTATAGGAATATTAATATTTGTTACTTTGTAAATATAAAATGTATTTCCAAAGAAACTATAAATAGTATCACCTATCTTAAGTGTTTCTAAATTCTCAATCTTCATATCTCTTCAAATATTCAATCAACATAGTTACTGCATCTCCAAATGTCTTAGTATTGCCGACATATTCATTAAGATAACCAACGGTATCTTCAATCTTAATAGGCTCATTTTCTGGCTCAATTACAACAGAACAAAGGTGATCAGACGGCTTAACAATATTCTTATAAGCAATACACCATTTATCCCAAGCAGTCAAATAAATTTTTGGCTGATAGATCTTGTTATCAATTTCAATTTTCTTAGGAAGAAATTCAATTTCGTTTATCATATTGTATTTTTTAAAAGTTTACATGACGAAACAACTCACGAGCATCATGACCGTCAGCAGCAGTATTTTCACATAATCTGTTATAATCATATTGATTAAGAATACGACGTAACTTCCAAAATAATCCCCACTGCTTTCGATAACAAAAATATAAAGGATCACCAAGATGAATGTCTCCAATACTATTTGTCTGACTAATATAATAATTAGTCAGCTTATTAATTAATTTATCTTGGTCGACATAATTAACTTTAACAATTTTCCAATTACTCATATTCTTTTTGTTTGTTACAAATATAATGGAGTTTTTATGTTAACTACCATACATAAATAATATAGTAATTTATTGTAAAAATTCAATATATTATTAAAATTTTCTTGATAATTGGTCAACTAATTTAAGCATAGTTGGTATTCTATATTCACCATGCATATTTTGAATTATGAATCTTACACCATTGTTATTATCTGTTGAAGATTGAACATATAATGGTGTTTTTGATTTACCTCTATATATTACTTCAGATATTAAATTACAATTACCAAAATTAGTTTTTGCAACACCATATATAATTTTATGTTCATTAATTGAGTCAAGATACTTACTGAGATGCTTTCCAAGTCCGTCCCATTCATTGCATCCTAATTTAAGATTAATAAAACTATCTGTTATAATTATAACGACACTATTCCAAATATCATTATGTTCATTTTTTAATTTGTTAAGAATCTTTATAATTCCTGGTAGTTCTCTTTTATAAAATTCACCTGGGATATAATCAGATGTAACTTCAGTATATATAGTATCTGTATATATTGGTTCTGATGACTTAATATTTTCAAATACAACTAATGATGTATTACAAATATTATCTTTATAATATGAATCTAATGCAAGTATCATTTATCAAAAGGATTAAATTTAACAATATTCTTAATTGCTCTTCTTTGTTGAACACAACAAACAACACATAATATAACTCTTAATAATTCTTTCATCGAATGTTTTTGATATGTAATATCGTCATAAGCAACTATATACATTTCAATGTCATTCCATTTAATTATCAAATATTTAATATCATAATAATCATCTCCCATTCCGCATATTTTTTCATATTTAGATTTATATGACATTTCATAATATACTTGTGTTGTAAGAATATCCATTAATTTATTAACATAATATTCAGTTATTCCTCTATTATTTTCATGTAAAATATTTTCTATTTGTCCTATATAATTTACATTAGACAAATTAATATCTTTATAATATTCTTTTGCTATATTAATAAAATAAGGTTCTATTTTATGTCGTTCTCGTGTTATTTGTTTGTATGTCATATTATTTATTCATTATAGAAATTTATTTTTATATATAGAAATATTATACATAAAATACAATGAAGCAATTGTTAACATATATTAATGAAACAGAAGGTTCAAAAATAATTGATGCAATGAAAAATGCACTTAAAGAAGAACTTAATGCATGGTACGGTTATGTAATTGTTAAAGAATGGTTAAAAGGAACAGACCGTAAAGATATTGAAAAATTCTATGAAGATACAGCTAAAGATGAATTAGAAGATCATGCTTATTGGCTTATGAAACGTATTAATCAACTTGGCGGTACAATTGAAGATATATCAATGTCTCCAAATTCTTGGGAAACTGCTAATCATAAATATATTGCTCCTACATGGTCAAAAGATAATATTGATATTAAAAAATCTCTTGAAGATAATATTAAGAATGAAGAAGGAGCAATTGAAACTTATGAAGAACTTGTTAAAATGACTGAAGAAATAGATCCAGCATCAAATTCAAAATTAAAAGAAATTCTTGCTGATGAACAAGAACATCTTCAAGAATTGAAAGATTTTTTACAAGATATTAAATAATGAATAATCAAAAACAATTTAATGAATTTACATATAATACAAAATGTAATATATGGAGAGTATCATATGCTAATGCAACAGAAGAATATATATTAAAAGATTATTACAGTGATGATTATAATATAGTAATATATGATAATGATAAAACATATAAAGGAATTTGTATTAATCAATTAAATATATTTTATGGAGAATTATGCACCATGTATTATGTGTGGAAAAATAATTTAAAATCTGATATTGTTGGATTTGACCAATATGGAAAACAATGGCAAGATATTAATTATAATGAAATAAATAATGGTAAAATTCAAACATATATTCATTTTACTGAAAATTTATCAATTGTAAATCATTTTAATACATTGGGTCATTTTATTTATAATTTTATATCTTATATTAAATTTAATTATCCTGAGTATAATCAAAATATAAATGATATTTTGTTTAATTATGAATATACATTAAAGGATCATATTAATATATTTATATGTAAATGGGAAATATTTGATAAAATATGTCAAATTGTTTTTGGATATCTTGATAATATAATGCCACATAATGGATGGCAAAATGAAAACATTATTAATGAATATATTAATTTTAATATTAATTATCATAAAAAATTAAATTTTGATAATTCAAATTCAATATGTTTAGACTCTCCAAGATATATATCATTTTTATTTGAACAAATAAATGGTACATTATATAATATAATAAGTGAATCATTTCATGATGATAAAAAAGAATATTATGTAGTTTATAATTGTAATACAATGAATGATTATAATAACATATTAAAATTATATAAGTATAATTTAGGTAATGGTATTAGATATGTTTTAATAAAAGATAATAATAATATTTTTAAATATAATTTTAATGATGATCGTTATATTTACAAATATATGTTTTTATATGATAAACCTTATATAATTAACGATACTTGTTATGATATGTTTGATATTGCAAAAACAGATTATCTTGGAGCAGTAAAAAAATATGGATATGAAATTGAATTAAAATCAAATGAATATATATATTCAGATAATTCAATAGAATTAAATAAAGGTAATTACACAATTAAAACAATATAATGAAAAGTTTAACAAAATATATTATTGAAGGATTAAAATCTGAATATCAACAATGGTTCAAAAAAGTTTATCAGACACAACAGTCATTAATAAAAGATAATAAAGTTCAACCTATACAAGTAGATGTTGATAAATTGAATAAGCCTAAACGAACATTTACATTTGAAGATTTTTCAACTGATGCAGTTGTTAAAAAAATTGTAGGTGATAAACAAGTAGGATTTACTGTTACAAATCAGATGATTCGTAATCCTAAACAATATATTCAAGATGAAGATAAAGAATTAAATCCAGAATGTCTCCCTTATTGGTATCAAGATGGAGATAATATTTATTTTGTTGGTATATGTATATTTGATAAAAATGTATCTTATATTGATAACTTTGTACATTTAATAGGAATTGAATCATCTTTGATTGTTCAAGAATCATTACCATTAAATAAAGCAATATTAGGAGATTTTGTTAAATTTATGGAAGGCGAAAAACAACAATTTATTGGTATATCAGCAAAGCCTACGCACCCAAAAATGAAAGCAACTTTAATAAAACTTGGTTTTAATTCATTCAAAGATAATAAAGAAATATTAACATATAAATTATAATTATGAAACACATTAAAGAATACATCAACGAAGAACTTCAAATAAATGAAAGTTTCTTATTAATGGCACTTTGTGGTGCTGTTGCTTTGCACTTTACAGTTAAAGGTATGAAAGCAATTCGTAAGCATGCAGGTAATTTCTGGGGATGGGCTCTTGGAGAACGCGATTTACAAACAACTACGGCAGAATCATTAGATGATAGACAAAATATCATTAATGAAGATGAAGAAGGAAAAATAAATAAAGATAATATTCAACCAATGCAAATACCTGATGAAAAGGTATTAGGTCAATTAATGGATGTTTTAAAATCAGATGCAAAAAAGAAACAAGGCTTCTATGTATTTGATAATTTATTTAATGAAACACCTGAACTTAAAAAGTTGAATAAAGCTCCTTATTTTGCAAATTATGTTGTATTTATGGACCCAGGTTCAGATGAAAAGAAAGATGAAAAACCTAATTTCTATGGTATGCTTGGTTTCTCTCTTAAATATTGGAAAGTTGTTGCAAAGAAAGGAAAGACAGATGAAATTAAAGAAGCTGCATCAAAGTTAACAAAGTATATTAATATCTTTGCAGTTCAAACAGATGCAAAATATGCTAAGCAAGGTTTATTTGAAGTATATCTTGAGGATATGAAGAAAGCTGTTAAAGAAGCTCACATGGAAGGTTTAACTATTAAATATGCAAATGATGATATTGCTAAAGTATTTGAAAAATCAGGATTTAAGAAAATTGAAGGTCTTGATGGTTATATGATAATGACTTTGAATAAACAAGAAGAAAATAGTGGAGCAACAGTATAAAATTAATTTATGTTAGTTTAAATTAATGATATCACTAAAAGATTATATTTTTGAAGAATTAGATGATAATTTATTTTGGTTACTTGATAAATGGTTTGAGCGAAATGAACATCAAGCTCAAGAATTTATTGAGTTAATCGTTAAGTGTAAACAAGATGGTGCAAAAGTTAATATTGATAACTTAAAGACATATATCAAAGGAACACAATTAGAATCTAATTTAATGGAGTTTTGTAATTTCATTGATAATGATATAGAACCACAACAAACAAAAGATTACTTATATTCACTTAAACAAATAATTGAAATGGTAATTGGTAATAAATCAAAAACAAATAAATATATTAAAAATTAATTATGCAAATATTAAAAAAATATGCACAGTTAATTGACTTTATTAAAGTTTTCAACAAATATAATGATGCAAATACATTAATAGACGTATCTGATGAAGATTATAATCTTCTTGTAAACTTTGCAGCATATATAAATGATCCAACATATGTTCCTGAATATCCAATTGGTGAAACTGGAGATAAAGGTCCTCAAGGAGATAAAGGTGAAACTGGAGATAAAGGTCCTCAAGGAGACAAAGGTGAAACTGGAGATAAAGGTCCTCAAGGAGATAAAGGTGAAACTGGAGATAAAGGTCCTCAAGGAGATGTTGGACAAATAGATGGTAATATTATAACATCAAATATTAATGGTTTACAAATTAATGTTGTAGATACAATGCCTGAAACACCAACAGAAAACACATTATATATCGTACAATAATGAATAGTAGTAAGATAATTAATGCAAGTAATATTTTATTTGGTAGTAATCAAATAAATAGTTTATATATTGGGTCTAATAAAATATGGAGTAAATCAAGTGAACAAACATTTGACTTACTACCTATTGTTATGGATTCTGATTCATATTTGCGATTATCTCCAGCAGCATCATATGCAGTAACTGGTAATACTGCATTTATTATGAAACCACTATCTAATGAAAATTTCAAATTATCACAAGTTAATATTGATTATTTGGGATGTGCTGATGAAGATGGTGATATTATTGGAAATAAAGTTCACATACAAAAAATTGATGATTATGCTTTACTTTTTACAAGATTATATAGATTTGATGGTTGGAGTGGTGGTATGACTGGTTCAATATTCACTGAACATACTAACATATCATTATATAATCAAACAAAACAATTAACATTTAAAGGTAAAACTGATGAAAATAATACAAGATTACTTAGAGGTAAATATGTAAGTAAAGTTATTAAAGTTCCTGCATGTGGAACATCAGGAATTGAAAAGGTATATATGTATCCATATACATTTTATTCTGACTTTTATGCAATGCAGACATTTAATATTTATTATCTTGATTATAATGATCCAGCAAACGAACGAAAGAATAATTATTTATGGGATAATAATTTGCAAACATTTAATAAAGATGGTGTTGTTAAAACATTAAATGATACGTTATTTTCATCATTAAATATTAATTATGAATCATTAGAATGTAGTATTGAATATTCAATTGGACAAAATACAACAAATCAATTTAGAGAAACCGTTTTATATGGAGCTCAAGTATTATTACATTTCATTCAAGAACCACATAATGATCATCGAATATATATCAGACGAGATATTCGTAGAGGATTAGATTCAAAATATGTTGAAGATAATGATACGAATTTTAATTATTTGTTTTATTTATCAACAAGTAAAATAATTAATAATTCAATTGAATTTAACTGTGAAGCTGATGCAGCAACATATAGAAATACAACTGGGCAATCCTCAACTGGTACATATATTCTTTACCCTTTAATATTGGAAAATGAATATAATATTATAACATCAGGTACTTGCACATTAGATAATAATTTATATACTTGGGATAATATGCAATTCAGAAAATATAAATTATCGAAAAATTCTAAAATTATGTTTGATAAAAAATGATATTTGAAAATAACTATGCATGGGCAGGTACAACTGCAATTATATATAATCTTGAATTAGATCATGATTTTTTAGGATTTTATATTTGGTTAAGTACTAGCGGTTCAATTGGTAGCACAGTTGTTGTAATGTTACCTGAAGATACATTGATTGAAGAATTTGGTATTGAACATAAACAGGATTCAGATAATGAATGGACTACATATACAGTTTTAAATTCAACTCAAATAGATACAATTAAAAACAAAACAAGATGTGTTGAACAAATAATTAGTACATTAAAAAACAAAAATACTAATTATGTAATATCTGAACCTAAACAAGTTCAAGCCTATAATTATATTGCACCAATTCGTATTGTATTGAAAAACTTAAACCAAGGTACAACATATAATATTAGATCATATTATACTATTAATGGTATTAAACATTATTATAATGAATGCTCCGCAACAACCATGATTCGTAACGATATATATTATGAATGCATTGAAGTAACTGGTGGTAATGAAGCACAAAATGAACAATTAAGAAGCAGAATTAATGAAGGTTGTGAAATATATAATGCAATGACTAATTTTAGTACTGCAACTGCACCAGGCGATAATCTTGGTAGTAAAACTGGTGGAAAGTTCAAAGGAACATATGATCCAACATTATATCAACAAGGCGCAGCAGCTCACAGTGGTATGTATTTTGCATCATCATCTCCAACAGTTTCAACAGTTTGTCATGAAATGGCTCACAATGTTATGAAAGATGAAATTGATGAACAATATAGTGAAGCAGCTTATAATAAGATTGTCAAATTTATGGAATTTGCAACTCATTCACCAAAAGCAACATGGCGTTGGCAAAGCGGGCATAATTATCCTGTTATAAGTTCAGCAAGTTATACTGATGCATATAATTATATAGTTGCAGCTGCTACCCAAGTATGCAGAGATGCAAGCAATAGATTATAAATTAAACAAAAGGAGCTCTTTAAGAGCTCCTTTTTTATTTCTGAATAAATTCTTTACTAAATCTATTGAATATTGATTTAACACCTGGCTTAAATTCATATTTATATCCAAGATCCTTTGCAATATTTCCAAAGATTCCATTTACAATTAACCAACCATTCAAATACTCAGGTTTAATCAAATCAAAGCATTGCTGCATTAAATCCTTATATTTATCAAAATCATTCTCAAGTTCATTAATTTTATTTAAGAAATCCTTTTCATCTTTCAAATAAAGATACTCAGGAAGATTTAATAAATGATAGCAATCATAATCTGGATGCAAGAATGGAAGCAAACCAATTGTAATCATTTCCCATGGCTTACAAGTTACAAATCCTGGAACTTGTGAATAAACTAAAGTATATTTTGCTTCAGATACTTCTTTACCCAAATCAAGCATCAGCTTATTTTGAATTTGTGGATATTCATCATATACTTCTTTATCCCACACACTTCCATAAATCTTTGTATTCTCATATTTTGTTCCTTTGAAGTTATCAATAATATACTTCTTATATGCTGGAAGACGAGAACTATTATTACCTGCACAGTTTATCTTTGCTGTACCACAACCATTTGATAATACAATGACAGGTTCTACTGTTGAATTTCTCTTTGCTTCAAAATCAATATTATCTTTCCAATGTTCATCAAGACCCATTAGGAAAATCTTTTCAAGATGTGAATACTTTGCATGATGAGTTGTCTTAACAATTGTCCAGTCAGTCTTTGAAACTACATGACCTAATGTTGTTTCAAAATCTCCATTAATTTGAGAAAATATAAGACGTTCACGATTATATAAGTCCTTACTATTAATTGTTATATAACGTGCATCTTCAGCCATCATATACAAAGGACACATCAATTCATTTAATGTATAAATAATAGGACCTGCATAATTTTGGAAACACATCAATGGACTATAGAAACTTCCATCAGGCTTTGTTAAGAATCCGCGAATATTTGTATTACCGCTTAATCCATTAAATAACAATGCAAAATCAACTTTAATATCATTATCTTTGAAATAATCTACAATTGATTGAAAATTCATTGACTTACGAATATCAGTTGACCATGCAGAATGTACGTTCTTGTTTGGGAATAACTTATTATATTCCTCTTCAGTACACTTATACAATTCATTAGGTCCTATAAAATAAAAATGATATTCAGGACACATCTTTGCCATAGTTGAATATAATACCAAGTCAGCACCACCACCTGTCTCGATATGAATATTCTTCATTTTGACAGACTTACCAATCTTACCAATTAAAATGTTTTTTCTTTCGTTCATAATTATAACTACTTTTTATTCTTATTTCTAATTAATTCTTTAATTCCTTCAATATCGTACTTTTGACAAAGTTCATACATTTTATTATGATATAGATCATTTTTAACTGGAATTTCAAAAGTATTCCAATATTTATCAAGTTTACAAGTCAAACGTAATTCTCCACGTTTACCTATTCTTAATGATATACCATCTCTATATTTTAAATACAAATTAACTCTTGCATAATCTAATTTACTTGCTTGACATACAGTTGAATTTTCAAACAATGAAGATGAACCTGTAACCTCAAATGCAGTATCTTTTAATGTTACACATGTCATTCCATGTTGAAGCATTTGTATTACCAAATCAATATCTTCATGAATATTATCTCTTGTATCATATTCAATATTATTTGCTTTTAACTTTAAGACATCAATAACTGTAAATTGTCCAAAATTCAAAGACTTGTTAATTGCAATTGTTCCTGGTTTTGAAAATCCTAAACTAAATGGAAATGACGGAGAAATAAATGCAGCATCATATTGAATCATTTTATCAATTAATCTTGTTATTAAAGTTTCAAGAGTAATCTTATGTTTAGCATATGATTCTGATGTTGTTCTTTTTGTTGATTCATTTATTTCAGATGCAAATGTTCGAACATCATCATCCATTTGTATTATATATTGATAACCTTTATCATACAAATAATTTACTAAGAATTTTCTCTTTTCACCAATTGTTTTTGCATCACAATATACTTTATTTATCTTTTCATTCCAATCATAACTATCATATTCTTTCAACTTATCATCATTATTTGAAAATATAACATATACATCTCCTAATGATGTTAACTTGTTAATATAATTTAATACTTCACTATATCTATTGTTATATGTTGGAATACAAATTGCTACTTTATCTAACATTTTAATCTTTTGTATTTAATTCAAAATCTTCATAATAAACAGCTTCAACTGGACGAAATTTAATTTTCTTATTCAATATAAGCCAATATATAATATGTGATATATACATATGATTTGCAATATCTTCATATCCTAATAATGATTCATAAGCAGTTTTAAATAATGAGGCATCAGTAAAGCTATAGCCACCACAATTAAACAAATTGCTTACAACTCTTTTTTCTATAATGTTTACAACAAAATTTTGGTCATCTACGCTTACATATGATTTATGTTGAGGATCTACAATTGGAGTATTCTCCAATGGATAAACCAAAACAGTATTACCTTTTATTTGACCTTCGCAAGTACAAGTATTGTCAGCATCTTTAATAAATATTGGACCTTCAATATTATATTCTACAATTGTGTTGTAAATTGTTTCTGCTTGTGAACTTGTTGGATTATCTAAGAACTTAAATATTACTTCAGTATCTAATAATTTTTTATTGAATTTTCTTGCAACAGTAATTTTCTCTGCAACATGATATTTAAGCTCATGTTCATAAAGCATTATAAAATATATCTTTGTAAACATTGACAAATCAATTCCTTCTAATGCTTTAATACAATTTATCTGACCTATTTTATTATCGTATTGAAATTCAAGTGGTACAGTGTTTTTACTTTTAACACTAACCATTGGTACAATTAATGTATATTCTTCTTTCATATTTAGTATTTAGGCAATGCTGTCAATATATTTAATACAAAATCACGAACTTTCTCTTCTTTAACATAAGGAAGTATTCTTAATATATTCATTAATTGAAGTCTGTCATAATTTCTAAAATAATATTCAAAATTTTCAAAATGCTCAGATATCTTATTGTCTATATAATTGAATATTATGTTAAGTCGAACAACATCATATTTCTTTTTATACATCATAGTACTCCAGAAATACTTTGTATCTTGTCTTAATTTAACAATATCTTGTATTGGAGTTTCAATAAATGAATCAAGATAATCAATGAAATAAAATTTATTAGATGCAAAAAGAATATTTGAAAATGTCAAATCACCATGACAAACACCTATTGGGAGTTCAATCTCTTCAGGAAGATTTGTAAATACATTTTCACAATCTTTAAGAATTGATTTAACTCTCATATTTCCTTTTAATAAATCATTTTTTTCACAATTCTTTACAACAGAATTAAATTTATCAATAAATACATTTTTAGAAATTTTCTTTATTTCGCATTTATCAATTTCATTATGAATATATTTAATAAAGTTGTCTATAAAATGATTTATATCTTGTGGTGATGCTTTCTCAAAATAATCAATGAAATTGTTTGCATATATATAATCCATTAATATATAACATTCATTTTCTGTTCTTTCAACTTTATGAATATATGGATTAATTATAGAATCTGTAAAACATTCATCATCCTTTTGTTTCTTTGCTTGAAGACCTAATCTATTTAAATATTTAGGATCTACAGTAGACTTCTTTACAAACAAATTATCACCGTCTTCAATAATATCAATATTACATCCTGAATGACCTTTTATGTCAATATTCATATAAAGTATTCGTATATTTATTAATTTTAATATAGTCAAATTCTTAAAAAAATACCAATAGTTAATAAGTATTATTTTTATATAAATAACATTAAATTATAAATATATTCATAAAAATAAGTATATGATAAAGAAATATCTTACTGCTTTTGATAGTGAGGCTTTATATAATGCCTTCAAAATTTCTGAAGATTATATAACACCTAACGTATCATTTATTAGAGCAATACGACAACTTTATTTCAATAAAGGTGTTAATGCAAATATCTTCACTATTAATGGTGTTAGATATACTGATAAAGTTATTACATTAGCTGCTGGTGGTACATATGAATTAGTTGGTGTTCATGAAGGTCAAATTGTTATTGACGCAACATCAGTTAAGCCAGAAGCATGGACAACTATTATATTAAATAATGCAACTATCGTTTCTGATAATGCTTATGGTATTTTATATAATTGCCCAGAATCAAATAATAAAGGTTATCAAGGTTTATATGTAACTCTTACAAAAGATTCTCAAAACTTTGTTGTATGTAATAAAGAAACAACTGTCGAAGGGGATGAAACTTATGCATCAATAGATTCTTGGAAAGACTTAACAGTTCAAGGTGTTGGTTATCTTGCAGTTTACAATAACATTGGTCATGGTTTAAGAGGTGAAACAGTGAATATTGCAGGTCCTCATGTTTATTTTGATACTGTTCACGACGGTGTTCATGGTAAGAATGTTAATATTCTTGATGGTGTATTCTATGTACAAGCTGCAAAAGATGCATTTGGAACAACTGATAAAGGTAAGATCATTGTTCTTGACGGAGAATTTACTTTTGTTAATGTAGTTGAAGACAACTTCGATTCTAAAAATGATGGTTATTATGCAGTTGCTGGTGTTTCAGGAACAAAAATGCATCCAATTGAAGAAATGTATGATGAAGGTACTGTTACTGCATATCCAACAAAAGAAGATTATGATGCAAAAATTAATGGAGTACAAATTAATTTTGCAATAGGTACAACTATTAATTCAGGTTGGTTCTATAATGCTGATGAAAATGAAAATGTTGTTGCTTCAACAGAGCCTGCTGGGTATTTAACATGGGTTTGGGATAATCCTGTAGAAGTATTATTTGATGCTCCTCAAGCATATTTAATTAATAAAGAATATAATATAGTTGAAGTAACAGGAAAAATTACACGTCCTATTGTTCGTGCTACAGATGCAATTACTGTTGGTGATAAACCTACATTCTCAAAGAAAGGTAAACTTAATGGAGGATACGACCATAAATTAGATATCTATCTTAATGGTGCTGTAATTGTTACCGATAGTCATGCTCCTTCTATTGCTAATCTTCCTAATGTTGGTAGAGTTAAGATTACTGCTGTTAAAGATACTATTAATGCAATAATCAATAAAGATACAACCGAAAATGATTCAGAAGGCTTATATGATCATGACGCAATTAAATCAGAAAACAATGTAACTATAGAAGTAAAAGGTGGTTCAGTTCTTTATGTAACATCAAATATTGGTGATGGTGTTGATGGTGGTGAAACAAGATTCATTGATTCTAAAGGTTCATTCGTTGTAACAAATTGTGGACAGCGTGGTGTAAAAGGAAATGCAATTGTTATTGGACCAGATGCAGTTATCAATTCATCAGTTATAGATAGTTATATAACAGATACTACAGATCCTGAATATACAACATTTGATGGTATATTTGTTGCAAAAGGAAATGTTCTTAATCATACTGTAGGACAAGGTGTTGCAACTGTAGAAGATCCTGAAATGAAATTAACTGGTTTTGCTGATGTATATGCAAGAAATGGTAAACATTCAAAAGGTATGTTCGGAACAACTAATACTGAACTTAAAGGTGTTGCAATTATAGGTTCACTTGGTGCAGCAATCAGATTAGATGAAGGTGGTGCAAATAACTTATATGTAAATCAAATATTAGGTTCTGCATTGAATCCTGTGACTCCAGTAGTTGAAGCTTATAAAGCTGTTCCTTATGAAGGTGACCCAATTGTTTAACAAACATATTTAATATTATATTAATTAAGGCAGCCAATTGGCTGCCTTTTTTGATTTGGGTTCTCAAATAACTTGGTCACCATTTCTGCATGCAACTGTCTGGTATTATTGTTTTGAACCCGGTGTTTAATGAAGTTTTTGTAACGCTCATGCTGAACGATAATCCCTATTCAACTCCTTAGGGGATTTTTATATAAGTTCATTTAATTGTCTAATCGAAGTAAAAATATTTATCTTCTTAAATCGGTCGATCTCTTGCCATAGTTGTGGACTTTATTGGTGTGGATTTAAAACCAAATATTGGGAAAACTTTCCACTGGATTTTCTATCTCCTTCGTTAGTTTTTTGAATTTTCATTTATTATATATTAAATTTCCATTAAAGGAACACGGGCGGAGGTTTATTCTTATTCTTCATTTTTATTTTGTTTGTTATTTAAGTTTCATTTAATTTCAATTAAATTATAATCAATTACAAATATAATATAGTACTTAATTTATAAAATTCAAATAATATTAGAAAAAATTATCGAGATTCATAAATTAGTGTTGTCTTACCATGTAGACCAAACTCCCGGAAATAAATTCGTCCTGTACCATTAGGGCGGAACCAATCAGCGCAAAACTTAAGTCCTTCACGAGCTTCATCTTCTGTTGCAAAGTAACCACTTATGCTCGAGTGCATTTCATCAATATAATTTTCAATATAATAAATTCCCTTCATAACTTAATCTGTATATTCTGAAACTGACATTCCATTCCAAGGAGTAGCAATACGTCCATCAACTTTTACATATTCATGTCCAAGTACCTTTGAATTCTTAATACGGAAACTACCTTTCATTGGAATAGGTTCCTTACTGAAATCAGGCATACGCTCACCGTTCTGTCCAAAACCATCATGTTCAATCCACTTCTTAGGAATCTCCTCAAGCCAAACTGACTTCTCAGTTGTACGGATAACCCGAACAAAATGCGGATAACAAGCATTATAGTTGTAACTGTAAACTAAAATATCACCAACTTTCATAATTAAATATTTATAAAATTCAAACGTAATGTAATGTAACCAATAACTCCCATGTAGTTTTCCTTTAAGAACTCCTGATTCTTATCGTTAAGAGCAGTCATACAATTCAAAAATTCTTGAAGAACAGGAACTGGATAATCAACAATTTTGAGCATCTCTTTATATAACTCCTCAGGATTATCCTTTTTGTCAGCAATTGATGCAAAAACATCAATCATCTTTTCAGTGTCTTTAGAAGTATATTTCAGCATATTTTATTTAATTAAATGTCGTTCTTCCAACTCTTATCATGACGAAAACTGTGAGCGTAATTTTTTGCCTCAGCCTTAACCCAAGCGGTCTTCTTTCCCTTTGAATTGCGAGCCTTGAAATCTGATACCCAAATTCCGTTTCGCATAATAACTGATTTTCCAGATCTTTTCATATTAAAGCTTAATTAAATATTTGACATTAACTTCAATTGTCTCCTTACAATTATAATTATTAAACTCAACAATAGCCTTAGTATATTTCTTGAGTTCCTTAAAACCAATAATTTTTCCAATTCTGTAATTTCTCTTAATCTTTACAGATGGAGTATATAAACCACGTTCAGTCTCAACAGTTAACTCGTCATAAACAACAGAATCATTGATTCTAAGTTCCTGAGCAATTGAATTATAATACATCATATATTGTTTATTTGATTTTTATTACAAATATAATATAGTACTTAAATTAAAAAATTAAATAATATATGAAAATTTTTAAGAAAAAAATAAAGGTAGCTTATTTGCTACCTTCATCTAATTTTTGAAATAACTTAACTGTATATTCAATCATATTTCTCATTCCATCTCCTATATTAACTATAGGTCGCCAATTATATCTTGCAAGACCATGTGTATTGTTACATAATGAATATTTGTTTACTTCATGTTCAAGTACTTCAGGTTTGATTGAATATGCACCTTCATAAAGTTGTGGATATTTCTTCCAATAATTTGAAGAATCTACATATTCTGCTTCAATATCTTTACCCATTATTCCACGAGCTATTTCATAAATAGTTCTTACTGAATATGATTTATTTGAAGAACAGTTAACTGTATCAAATCCTTTACATGATTGTACCTTTTCAAGTAAATCAGTTAAGTCATCAACATATATATAATCTCGTGCTTGTTTACCATCTGAATGAAACACTGGAGTTCTATCATAATAAAGTTCACGAATAAGATAACCTACAAATGGTGGCTGCTTACGAAGACAATCAACATGTGGTCCATATACATTTGCAAATCGAACACAACATACATTCATTCCATAAGTATCACAATATGACTGTGCAAATCTTTCAGCACAATATTTTGTATTTGGATATATTAATGTAGGCAATGGGAAATCATATTCATATGTTGGAAACGATGTACAGTTTTCATACATTGCATTTGTTGATGCTTGAATAACTGTCTTAACTCCATATATTCTACTAAGTTCAAGTATATTAACAAATCCATTAACATTAACATCAACAGCTTCGCATGGATTTGACTGACAATCCGGAAGTGGAGCAATACCAGCTATGTTATACACGTAATCAAAATGATCATCAAAGATATTGAAAATTTCTTCCATTTTTTCTCTATCTCTAATATCATATTTGAATAATACTTCATTTAAGTCAACATCATCAAACTTAAGATTATCTTCATGTCCATAAGACATATTATCAACTAATATTAACTTATGACCTTCTTTAATAAATTTATATGCAAGCTGTGAACCAATGAATCCTGCAGCTCCAGTTATTAAAATTTTACTCATATTTTTACTTTTATATAATTTAATCCAGCGTTTTCAGCAGCTTCACATCCCACATCAGAATCTTCAAATACAATAGCTTCATCAGGTTCACATTCTAATACATTCATTGCTTTAAGATATACTTCAGGATCTGGTTTTCCTTTTGATACGTTTTCACCTGTTATTATAATATCAAAATATTCTTCAATATTAAAATATTTTAATACATTATATAAATTTTCTCTTGTTGCTGTTGATGCTATGCATGTTTTAATTCCATATACAATATGGGCAGCTTTAATGAAATTTAATAAATTCAAATTTAAACCCAAATGACTAAAATAAGCAGGATATATTTTTTTCTTTAATTCTTTTATTGGGTTTCTATCATCTTGTTTAATATTCATCTTATCACAAAACTTATCAAAACGCAATCCATAGCATTGTTTATATTCATCAAGAGTTAATTGATAATTATAACTTTCAAATGCTTCTCGATAAGCAAAATAATTAGCCATTAATGTATTAACAAGTGTACCATCAAAATCTGTGATAATTGCTTTTATACGTCCCATATATTTCTATCATAATTATAATTCTCTAAATCGTATGGAGTTCCAAATGACCAATAATGATCATAATGTAAATTCATATCATATACATCTATACAAGTATCGAGTATATTGATAATATAGTTTATTACTTCAGATAAGTATAACTCTTTAATTTTTATTTTTCCAGATTCAAAATCTGATATATATTGTTGTGCTGCTTGTTTTAAATATTTTGCTTCACCAAGATAATAACAACCACCTATAGCATAATTTGATACTGGTGTTTTTTCAGCAACAAACATACCAACATTTCCAATAACCTTTACAAAACTATAAATAGGATTATTTGAATAAAATGTTAACACCATTGGTATTCGACAAGATGCTAAACGTAGTTTATTATATAATTTTTCAATATATCCATTACAAGAAAATTGAATATCACAATCCATAGATATTATGCATTCATCATCATCCATGTATTTTTCCGCAAGCATAACAGTTTCTAATGCTCCTCTTGTAGTTTTTTCTACTGCTATAATATTTGCTTCAGGATAATATTCTTTAATTTCTTTATCAATATTATACTTATCAATAAATTCTTTTCTTACAATAAATGTATATTTTATCTTAAGCCAATCATCAACATGATAATCTTTAATATTAAGACTTGATAATGATCGTCTATATAATTCTATTCCTTTGAAATTAATTAATGGCTTAGGGACTGTATAACCTGCTTCTTTGAAACGACTACCTTCCCCAGCCATAGGCATTATAATATGTAATGTTTTCATTTTGATTCTGAATTTTGTTGCATTAATTCTTCAAGATGCTTAAAATGTCTTTCATAAATATGTAATGAACCTGCATTCCATATAATAGGATCACAAATAATTGGAGCAGCAATACCTACTGCAGGAATAATCTTACCAAATAAATCTCTTGCTAATTTCTCTTGTACATGTATATGCCATAATGCATCATTATCAAATCCAAATACAGCATCATTGCTTCTCATATATACAATATACTTTAAATGATATCTTCCACCTTCATCTTCATTTAAGAAACATTGAACTGCATAAGTACAACAGAAATCATGCATTCCATTTTTATTATATTCAGTTTGCATTGATGGACGATTATATATCATACAAGCTTCACGAGTATGTGGATCTTCAATAAGTTTCTCCATACAATGCTTATATTGTTCACAGTTATCTTTTGACCAAATCATCCATCCATAATTTGAATTAATATAACCTAATGAATCAGCACAAGCTTTCCACATTACTGGTGCACCTTCAGGAATATCATTTACATTTAATGATTCTGATTGATACCACTTTAATTCTCTTTCAAAATATTCTTTATTAGGTTGTCTTATAATCCATGGTTTATCAACCTCAAACTGAATGTTCTGTAATTCAATTGTTTTTGATTGTTGAACAGCATTACCTATTGTTCTAAATTCATTATTAATATACTTATTGACGAATAAATTAGCAACGTCTTTAGTATTCATTAATTTATATTCTGTCATTTAATTTTTTAATTTATTTATAACCCAATCACACATAAATGATAAAACTGTTATAAGTAATAACAGAAATACCAATATAAAAAATATAGCTTCTCCAAAAAAATATTTAATCTTATCCATTTATAAATTTAAATGCTTCATTAAATATATCTTCTCTACTTCTAAACTTATCACCATCATTTACATAGATAAGTTTCTTTTCATTATCAGGAATATTTATCATATTAAATATTTCTTCAAATTGTTCAGCTTCTTTCAATATTTTTTCAACATTACCATTTGATAATGATTTACCATCTTCATTATTTCTTAATAAGTTTTCAGATTTTGATAAAAGTTGAATATATCTTATTTCTAAATCTTTTCGATATGATAAAATGTCATTAACATTAAATATCATTTCTCCAACTTCATCTTTACTTCTATTTCTATATAATACTCCATATACATATTCTCCTATATGAGAACGATTCATTATAATGACATGTGTATTATCATATTTTCCTTCAACTATATTTTCTGCATATATTCTAAATAATTCATCTTGTTCTTTTGATGAATATTTTTTAGTTATTGGTTTTCCACAATGTATGACTGTTGCTGTTGGATATTTCTCTAATATTTTTGATATTAAAGTATCTTTTCCTGTATTATCGGTTCCTTCAATAATGATTAATTTCATTAATATTATATGAATATATTTAATCTATCTTATCTCAATAATATAGTTTATTTTGTGTTAATTATTACAATTACCACAATTTAATTATTTTTAATATATATTAAATATAGATAAAACTTATGAAAGATTCTACAGAATACATTAATTATCAAGATCCTTTAACAGTTGCAAAAGTACTTGAAAAGGCAGCTCAAGTTCGCGAAGAAAAACAAATTGCTGAGCAAAAACGAATTGAAGAAATGTCAACACATGATGAATTTGCAAAAGATGATGATGTTGTAATTCATGAAGCAAAGGATGACAAAAAGGATAAATATTTCTTTAAGAACATTCTTGTATTTACAAATGATAGAGATTCAAAAACAAACAAGACATTAAAAAATCTTGAACAAGCAGTAAAAGGCAAAGGTGTTGATATATTTCCATTTGTTGCTGAAGAAGTTGACTATAAAGCAACAGATGATAAAATAGAATGGCATGATAATGAAAACAAATATAAGGTTGATGAACAATCTAATATTGATACAATTGTAATTACTCGTCTTGGTGCACAAGATTCTGAAGAATGTATGGAATTAATAAAAGAACTTCAAGATTGGGGATTCTTTGTACTTAATCCAATACAATCTGCAAAGAAAGCATCAAACAAATATCAGTCAGCTGTATTAATGGAAAGATATGAAATTCCTCAACCAAGATTTACATTAATATCAAAGAACGATATATTAAAAGGCGAAGAATCTCTTAAGAAAAAATTAAAAGCAATATATCCTGACCTTGGTAAAAATGAAGAAGAAGATAAGAAAAAAGAATATGTTGTAAAGATTCTTGATGGACATGGTGGCACAGGTGTTACTATGCAGTCAGGTAAAACAATTCTTTCAATGCTTCAAATGGTATTTGCTGTTGATGAAGAACGTGAATTATTAGTACAAAAGAAAGAAGAAGCTGATGGTGGTGATATTCGTGTTCATGTATTAACAATGCGTACTCATCAAAAAATACTTGCACAAATGAAACGTAAGAAAATTGGTGGTGACTTCCGTTCAAATGTATCATTAGGTGCAACTGCCGAAAAAGTAGAATTGACTCCAGAACAAGAAGAAATAGCACTTAAAGTTGCAAAGATATCTGGTATGCCATGGTGTGCTGTTGATATTATGCCACTTGTAAAAGGTTCTAATAAAGAAATTGGAGATAATGTTGTTCTTGAGTATAATGCATCTCCAGGTACAGATGGTATTTCTGAAGTTATAGATGATAACTTTATGGAAATATTATTAGATGAAATTAATGATGTTAATGAATTAGTTCTTGCTCCTAAAGCAATTGGGTATCTTGAAACAGTTAAATTCACAATGGATAATGATGATGAATTTGAGTTTGAAGCAAAGTTTGATACTGGTAACGGAGCAAAGGCATCAACAATAGGATGTGATAGTCTTGATTATAAAGGAAACTTAGTTATTGCAACTATAGAAGGTAAGAAATATCAATTTAAGAAAGCTGGTGAATCTCGTGCAATTGTTGGACAAATAACTGAACCTCGTACAACAGTTATTATACCTTGCATACAAGTAGGTTCTCGTAAATTACTTGATGTTGAATTTGCATTGGTAGATAATCGTAATAAGAAACAAAAAGTATTGATTAACAGAGATGTTATGTCTCGTTTAGCTTATCAGATTAATCCAGCAAAGAAACATATTCTTGAAGATGATCTTGCTTATAGTTTCAAAGAAGAAGCAGATAAGAAAGCTGCAGAGGAAGCAGAAAAGAAAAATAAAGATAAGAAATAATGAATACAATTAAATTAGGCTCTAAAGGAGATGATGTAAAAGTATTGCAAAAATATTTGGGAATTAATCCTGATGGTGATTTTGGTCCAAAGACATTATTAAAAGTAAAAGAATGGCAAAAGTCAAAAGGTTTAACTCCTGATGGCATAATTGGTGACAAATCATGGGCTATTATATTAGGAAACCAAACACAAGCAGTTACATCACAACAAGCTCCAAGCTCAGGTAATAATGTTGGTATAAGTGCTGGTATGATTAATTTTATTTGTCAATATGAGACAGGTAAAAAATTTGGTTATACAATGACTACTAAAGATTTAAATGGATATGATTTACATGATGCAGGTGGCCACAAGACTTATGGTTATGGTTTATTATATCATCCAACAACACAAAAGTTCATGGACACAATTAAAAAGACTTGGACACAAAAGGAACTTGAACAGTTATTCTTACAACATGCAAAACAAGCATCAACAAAAATAGATAACTGGGCTAAAGCAAATAAAGTTACATTAAATCAAAATCAAAAGGACGCTATTGCAAGTGCTTGTTATAATTTTGGTTTTGGTTTCTTGCAAAAACAAATATGTAAGATAATTGCTGCTAATCCAAATAATCCTGCAATACGAAATACTTGGTCTCATTTATCTGATGTTCAAGGAAAGAAATATCCAGGTTTAATCAAAAGACGTCAAGCAGAAGCGCGTTGGTATTTTGAAGGAAAATAAATAAAATATACAATTAAATTTAGATAATAATATGAAAGATTTAAAACAATTTATTTTAGAAGGCAAACAACATGTTGATACTGCATCAGTAGCAGATTTTTATCAATGGGCTTGTGCTGGTGAAATGCCAAATGGAAAAGCAGAACAATCAATAATTAATCCTGAAGACTGTGAAGGACTTTTAGATAATGGGTGGTTTGACCATTTTGATGATGAAAATACAGAAAAAGGATGTAAAGATATTGCAGAATTTTTTAAGAAGAATTGGGACAAACAAATTAAAGTTGTTTCAATAGATATTGGTAATACTTGGGAAGTATCATTTAAGCTTGATGGAAAAGAATATGCTGCTGATTTTATGAGCTATTTTGGGGATGAAATTAATGAATAATTATGAAAGACTTAAAACAATTTATAAAAGAAGATATATTTGCAACATCTGCTAATACGATGGGAATGGGAAATCCTTCTGCTCCTACAGATACACAACCTGGGTCAGGAGATATTCCACAACCATTATGTATTGATATTAAAACAGGTAAACTTTATAAAAGAAGAAAAAAATTCAAAAGATATAAAATATAAAGAGAGTACCCAAGTACTCTCTTATTTCTTTACAACAGCCATTGATGAACTTCCACTTGTAAATACAATATATCTTTGTCCATCAACATATACAGTCTGTGTATTAATACTTGACTGAATGTTTTGAACACTTGTTACAATAGGAGCAGGATTAGCATTAACTGTAGGCGTACTAGCACAAAGTGCAAATCCCATAATACCACCAATTACATATGCAATTGTTAGCATACCAATAAAAGCAAATAATTTAATCTTTTTCATTTTCTACAAATAATTTAATTAGTTTATTCATTAAGTTCATTGCAATAGTACCAGTTTCAATATCACCGTATGATAAATAAATATTTGCACAATCATTCATTATACATTTAAGTGCCAATATTGCATCTGATGTATATGTTGTTTGTATTGGTAATATTGATAACATTGTTACCCATTGCTCACATTCTAATACTTGAGTATGATATAAAAGTTTTTTATATATTGGGATCATTTTATTAATAATCATTAAAAGATTATCAGTATCATTTGATATATCATTATACTTTATCTTTTTCATTTAATATTGACATTAATTTATAATTTATATCATCTCCCCAACCCCAGTGTTCAATTTCTTTTTTGACGCGGCATACATAAGTTTTATTTTCATCAAAATTTATTGTATACTCATAAATATTCAAATCAAGAAAACTATCATCCTTGTAATGCTCATTATGAGTGTTCTTAAGAAATTTACCTGAAAGTTCAACTTCATCACAATCAAGAAGACTATCGCTCCCAATAAGAACTAATACATCCTGCCATTTCTTACCACGAATCCATGCCTCCTGACGTTCAAACTCATTATCTTCAATTTCTTGCTCTTTATAATCAGGAAATATTTCATTAACCTTTGCAATTACATCACAGTGCATATCTGCAAATGTAAAATTAGGTTCATGATTAGGACGATATTGGCCATCATTATAATATGCAGTATGATAAAATAATGGCAATACATTTGGATTAGGCTTTACAAGCATTTCATTAAAATACTTTCCTTCAAGATTGGAAATAATATTTCTATAATGAAGAATAATTGCATCCTCATAATCAATGCCTTCGTGATAATACCATTCATCACGTCTTATCATATCATTTATTTCTTTCCAAAAATAAGTCAAATCAAGTTGATTCTTATGTGGAAAATTTTCATCTTCACGAAGATTATCCAAACGATGCATACACCATTCAACAACATCTTCTTTTGACCAAAGTGACCAACCATCAGCATTAATACAATGCAGCATATCCATCCACATTGTCTTAACACTATTACTGCGGTGTTGATACCATCCCTTACAATATAAAGCTACATTTCCAAATTTCATAATTATATTTTTTTAATATCCGTAATCAAATGAATGTTCATTAATAACTTCGTATTGATATGCCCAGAATTTAATATTATATTTATCAACCATCCATTTCCAATTTGAAAAAGGATGTTCAACATCTCCATTTAAACAAGATTTAGAATTTTTAAATACAACTAACTTATCATTATTAGTCCATGCTAATATTGGTAAATCAATATTCATAGGCGCCCAAGATGCAGGATTCCAATTAAAATGTGCTGTCATTGAATATATTCTGGTTTAAGTTTTACAATATCTGAATTACTTCTCCACGCCTTTGTTGTTTTCTTACTAAATTTAATATTATGACCTTGACGTTGGTCCCATCTGTATTCATTACAATACAATCTACCGTCATCATATTCTACAAGAATCTCACAGTGAAAATGACCTGGTCCATGTGAAAATGGATTTTTGAAATCTTTTACAACGCCTTGACGATATGTCTTATCTGATTTTGGAACAAGAATCAAAACCTTGTCACCAACTTCAATTTTATTTCCAATATTATCAAAATATTCCATAATCATTTCATTATTAAATCAACAAGTGTCGTCATTCCACAAGCACCTAAAATAGTCTGGCATAAAAAGAATCCCCACATAAATGATATTGCAAATGTATACCACTTAAATATATTCTTAAGGGCTAATACAAGCCAAATAAGAAATGTAAATGCAAATAATGCTAAATTAATCATTTCTAAGATAACCAATTAAAGTTAAACAAAAAACACCAAAACAAAATATTAAAGCAGGAAATTGAAACCAAACTGTGATTCCATGAAACCCTCTTTGCTCAAGACCCATTAAAAAACCTATTAATGCAAGACATGTTCCACCAAGTGTTCCTATGACACCTGCACCATTAAGACCTTTTATATTTTTGAAAAATCTAATTAATTTCATTACTTCCAATTTTTCTTTTTCTTTGAACGCTTTTGATAATTACTTGTCTGCTCGTACTTTTCGTAATCGTTTGCAATATTTTTCATTTTATATAAATTTAATCAGTGATGTCAAAAATATTAAGATACTTATTATCTCGAGTTGTAATCTGTACACGAACATTTCCGTCAGTTTTCCACAAATCACAAGTTCGTGGATAATCTGCTCCATTATCGTAGCACCAAGATTCAATCATTGTGATTGCTTGTCCAAGACTACAATCTTCTGAAATAACTTTTACTGTTCTCTCAAGTGATGTCTTTAATCGTAATGTACTTGTAAGTTTCATATTACATTGATTTATAAAAATTGTTTGCATTTTCTCCAGCAGCTACCATTGCTGCATATTCGGCATCTCCCATATTTTCAAGAGCCTGCTCAATCAGATAATCGTTATAATCAATACCGTTATATTTCATAATTTATTGAATTTTATTTTTACGAGTTTCAATTTTCTTAATAATCTTATTACGATCTTTATCAGTTAATCCCATATAATCCATATAACGATATATTGCTTTTTCAAGAGCTTCAAACTGAAGTTTCTGAGTTTTCATTCCTTTTACATAAAGAGATTCCTCTGGCTTTTCAATTGAAGCAAAATGAATTGAATTTGCCCAACGCTGAGGAGTATCTTTAGGATTATCAAACGGTTTGAAATTTACCCAGTAGTTATGCTGCTTCTCATTCTTTTTATAACCATGAACAAAAATCCCAAGCTCCTTAATTGCTTCATCAATTGTATAATTACCACCTTTAGAAAGTTGTTTGAAAAAAATTTCCGAAAGACCTTGATAATCTTTAGTACAGTATGTTCTTTCCATATTTGTTTGATTTTAATTACAATATAAATATAGTATTTAATTTATAAAATTCAAATAATATATTATTTATTAAAGATTTTATCAAACAATTTCTTCATATCACTCCTCATATCAGGGTAAAGTTCAAAATTCTTTTCAAATGCAAAATTCATTGCATCATCAACATTATCAAAAATAGGATTCTCTTCAAACAGATTATACTGTTTATTGATAATGCTTTCCATATCTGAAGAATACCATGATCTATCTGGACACCAAGCGCCCCAATCACCAACAGGAGTCAACTTAACCTTATATGATACATTGTTTTCATTTTTACACCAGTCAGAATGCCAGTCTATCAAATAAACTCCATAAATCTCATCTCCATTATGAGTACTAAGTTTATGCCCATTTACAGCAAGCTGAGTTCCAAAAGGTCCACCCCAAAACATGTGTTCCTCATAACGCCAACGAAGAACAAGATATTTACCAATATCAGATGACTCAAATTTACAATACCGAATTTCCTCAGTACCATCAGGGTTCTTCTTAACTGTACCCCTATAACTTTTCTCGTAATTAATTACATCCATGTTCCGCAAGTTTTTAAATATTCGTTTCTAGCTTTCTGCCATTTTGTTTCTTCCTTAGCTTCCTCCTTATTTACATAATCAAAAAACTCACCAATTGTCTTAAACGCTGACTGAATTTTTTTAAATTCATCTTTATCACGAACAAACATTGGCAAATAAAGTTCTCCAGACTCCTTAGAATATCGTTCTGAACCAGGATAATTGACAAGTGTACATGGCTGATGCCAATTTGTTTTGTACTTTCTCTTAAGTTTGATTTTGAACAAACCAAAAATATTAACCTCAGTCTCGTAAGTCAAATCTTGGTTAGGACTAATACGATATTCAAGTACATGGCTTGTGCTATAAGGAACAGCCCTAAACTCAATTTTCAGATTTTTATTGTAAGCAAAACTCATATTCAATAAATTAAGCAAGTTCGTAATAATCATAGTAACGGCGGCATTCCTCAGCCGACTTATTCAGTGCATTAATCAGACTTTTAATAGTCTTAGGATAACGAGGAATTTTGTTATTCCAAGAATGACCACACTCAAGAGTGTAACCAAATACATTCGTCTCGAGCTCCTCAAGAGTGCCAGTAAAAGTTGTTGTACGACCGTGGTGAACTGAATTAACTGAATAAATCTTCTTGTTTGTCATTTTTTATTTATATTTTTAATTACAAATATAATATAGTACATATTTGATATTTTTCAAATAATATATGATTTTTTATGGGATTTGTTTATTTATTATGTGACGGCGAGAAATTCAAAATAGGAATGACAAGAGGCAGAATTGAAAAAAGAGTAGCAGAATTACAGACAGGTAATCCTAATGAAATATGGATTCATTCTTATTATGAAACAATGCACCCAGCAAAAATAGAAAAGATGTTGCACGGTAGACATGCAACATCTAATGTAAAAAATGAATGGTTTGATTTAAGTGTATCTGAAGTATCAAACTTTAAGAACGAATGTAAACAGTGTGAAGAGATTCTTAAAGCGCTTCAAGATAATCCATTCATTTAGTTTCTCTTCACAGTGCGTTTTCCTGTAATCTTAACTTTAAGTTTAGAAAAATCACCATCCACTAATAGTGATCCGAGTTTCAATCCTGGGTCTGATACTTTTTGACCAATTGAACAATTATCATAATATGATTTATCAACTGGGATCTCAAACTCTATATCATTGATTTTATTCTTAATATGTTCTTCAAGATCCAACGTATATGTGGTCTGATGTATCTTGATTTTAACAATATAAATTGTATTTGATGTAGCTAATGCAAACTTGTCTTTATTAATTTGTTCAATTAATGCCTTATGCTGACGTTTAAGTTGTTCATTAATATTTCTATTTCCATTTACCTCTATTTCAAGCTGCTTACGTTCTTTCATCAATCTATCGTTGCGTTCTCGAGATTCTATATTCTCCATAATGTTTTTATTAAGTAAGAACAAAGAATCATTGAAAGCAGTAACAATAAACTGTTGTTTCTTCAAGCTATCAATAGTTTGTTCAAGTTTAATTCGTTCATTCTTTAGAGCCTCATTTCGTTGTTGTGATTCCTCAGAACAACTTACAAGCAAACACAATCCAATAATCAAATACAAAATTTTTCTCATAGTTTCTTATAAAGACCAGTTTCAATAATATTCTTTGCAATACGATACTTATTATCCTTGTCAAGTCGACTCATCTGTTCAATGATAGCATTCCACATCTCATCAATTGACATATTGTCAATCTTATCATAACGCAACCCAGTAAAATTCTTATCCTTCAGCATCTGACGAAGCTTATTTGTCTTTTCCTCAGCCGCATCATCAGGAATAATGATCTCCCACTTATTTGATGTTGCCTCACGAGGAGAAAACATTGCCTCATCAATGTTGTGAAGACCTGATTGGAAAAACTTTGAAACACCAAGTCGCAATCCAATTATAGGATATTCTACTCCATCTACCTTATGTGACTTATATAGATTATATGCAAGATTAAAATCAAGGTCACTCTTAACAGCTTTCCAATTACGGATAATCTTTGGTCTACTCATATTTACTTATCATAATTTGAAATAAACTTATGTGCGGAATCCCAACAGCGGTCAAAACTAATGTTCTCATTTGGAGAAGCATTCCAGCTACCGTCATAACCAACAAGATAGCGGCCACAAATACCAGCCTTATAAATGAAGAAACAGAAATCTCCCGCATTAGTTGTAGTGTTGCGGAACACAAGCTTCAGTCCATGCAGCTTTGCATAAGCTCGCAAATTCTCGACTGAGTTCTTTACATACTGACTATTCTTATTCATATTATTTATTGTTTGAATTACAAATATAATATAGTATTTTTAATATAATATTCAAATTTCTTCTGAAATAATTTCATTTGCATATTTCTTCATATACAAACGACGTTTCTTACCAGCAATTTTTCTGATACCTTTCATTCTATCTGATTTGTAATCTCGTTCATCAAAAAGATTATGAGTATCTTTAACAAGCCAAATACCACCCATTAAATTTCGGTCATGAAATTCTCGAAGTAATGTATTATGATGATTACGATTACCGTTATGTAATAGGCATCTTGTAAATTCTTTCTTATATGTTTTGCTCATTTGTGATTGTTATATTTTAATTGTTGTTCTTTTGTATAAATAGGATCAAAAAATTCTTTGCATGGACATCTCATTTTTTCTCCAACAAAATACATATCTTCTGATTTATCGTAATGAAGTACTCCAGGCCGTTTTTTATTTATTTCTTCTCCTTTTGAGCATGGATAATTTTGATAATCATGTGGACTCCAAGCTGAGCCACGATTTTTACAATTATTGCAATATGGTTTTCTACTTATTAACATAACATTTATAATTATCTCTATTAAATATATTAATCAAATATTCATTTTCTTTTTCTCCCTTTTCAATTCCATATCCTTTAAGGAGAAGCAAAGCCTCAATCATTCCTGGGAGTCTACCACAAGGCCCATCTCCAGGCAGTGAAAATTGAATCCACCCATTTTTAATACAAAGTTCAATCTGACTATCTATAAAATCAAAATATCTTTTATAAACTTCTTGATTAATTGGGAGATCACTATTAATCTTTTTGTAAATTCCATCTATGATTTCTTGCCGAACATGTTCAGCACTTTTAATAGTACCTATCATCTTTTAGTATAATTTTTTAAATCATTTACATTATTGAATTTCTTACCTTTGTTTGTCCATGCACCAATTACAAGTTTTGATGCTTTTGATACTTCAACAAATAACATTTCAGGAGCCTCTTTTGTCTTACGAAACATTATATTGTAACTATAAACAAAAGTGTTTTCTTTTATCTTGACAGTAAATCCATATACTTGATTCTCCAAAAGATAAGTATCAAGTTCTTTTCTTGTTATCTTACCGAATGTATTTATACGAGGTCTCATTATTCGTAAATTAAAATATCAATGTTTCTATTATGAAGTTCAATTTTTTTATCAATGCGAGCAATTACAACTTCAATGACATGTTCAAGAGTAGTATTCTTTATTTTAGTACAAGGATAAAATACATATTCTTGTGCAATTAAATCAAATGCATCAGCTTCATAACGATCGTATTTTTCATCATAACAAATTTCAATACGATAACCTTTATATTCAGTAACGGCTTCATCAAATTCACCTTTATGAAATTTATACCAATCGTAAAGACTCATATTTTATATATTATTTGATTTTTACAAATATAATATAGTAAATAATTCTAAATATTCAAATGAAGTTATATTTTTAATAAATAATATAGAATATTTTTTAAGTGACAAGAAACATCTTAAATATTGGGTCATATAAGTATTTGGTTGAACATTATGATGCAAATACTGATTTAAGAAAACGTCAGTATACTGCAGAATTTGTTATGCTTCGTAATTATACTATTATGAATGATATTGTATATGATCAAGACATATATATATTTGAAAAAGATCTTTTAGATGAATATGTTGAAGAATTAAAAGAAACTATCAATCATGGTACAAAAATTGCATTCCCAATAACAGATACAAATACCAATAATTATACTGATAATTATAAAAGATTTAATACTAATTTCAATGATACTTCAATTTATAGTGGGTTAGATAATATTTTAGGAGATGATATATATGTATTAAAAGATATTGTTGTTAATCCTATAAGTAAAAAGAAAACATTAAAAAACAAAAGATTAAAGTGTAATAAGATTCGTATTTATCACCCATTAACAAAAAAGAAATTAAATGCTATAATTGATATTAATAATGTTATCAATAATATAAAGTTTCATTACTTATGTCGTCCATTGAATAATTATGAAACAAATTCTGAAACTGAAATTAAATATAATAATGAAACATATTCAGAATTTATAGAATTATATTATCCTAATTTAGAAGACTTATTCAAAATTAATGATGACGGTACTTATAATGTATATTATGAGGAAGAATTTAATATTGTTGCATCAACAAGAAATGAAAAATTCATAAATTCAATAATGAGTAATTCAGAAGACATTGAACATTCTGAATATATTAATAACGAATATGAAAGTAATATTCAAGTTGTACCTATTAATTTATTAATACAACCTTATAGAATTGTTGAAGAATATGCAGCAGATTCTGAATTTAATTATAATGATAATATTGAAGACGACGAAAAAATTTTTGTAAAATTATATCTTAAAACAAATACATCTATTGAAAATAATTATTTAACATATCCTATCAATATAAGTATATATCCTTATACTGAGCTGGATTTACAAAACAGTATGTACATATTGGATGAAAAATTACCACAGTCAACAATATCAATACATACAGAAAATAAATTTTCATTGATGTCAAGATTAGGGTTTTCAGATGGAATAATATCAATTGTTTCATTATTTAATTATCCTAACAAATCATATTTTTATAACTTATATAAAGATGATGCAACAACATCTCCAGTTTTAGAGGCATATAAATATTATCACAATGTATCTGATAATGATTATACATTATTTGTAAATGAAGAGATACAACAAGAAATAGCAGATATTGATAATGTTGATAAATTAACGCCAGATATTATCAAAACAGTAAAAGAAGTTGCAAATGTTAATTATGTAGATAAAAATGAAATGCTTCAAGTATGGAAAAATATTATGAAACAAACTATACTTGAAGAATATGAAGATGAATTTGGAACACCTGGGTATTTTCTTGGTTTTAAAATAGATATTGCAACTGATTATACTTTTAAGAATATAATATTTACTAAGAATATAAGAGTTAATTTTAATGATATTGATGATTTCTCTTTTAAGTTAAATGGAATATTTGACAAATGGGAACAACGTCCAGAAAAATTAATTATTATGACAAGTTTCTATGATAGAATACTTGGTACAGAAGTACGTAGTAACTTAGTTATTATTACCAAAGAATGGTTTAAATATTTGGTAAACAATGTTAATGTATATCGTTTAACAAATTTATCAGATATTAATAAAGAAAAAGGAAATATAGATACAGATATGAAAGTTATTGAATTAAAAGATGATAATGTAAACTTTATAAATACAATTAACTGTTTTATTAATAAAAATGAAAATAGTTCAAGTGTAACAGGTATAAATAAAAACCAAAGAATTATTTTAAAACCTATTTTTTATAAAGTAAAAGATTTACAGAATATAACTTTAAGAAGTACATTAGCACAAAATATAGGTGTTAATTTATCTGAATATATGACAAAAGTCGAAACATTCAAAATGATTATAGGTTCTAAAGAATTTACTGAATATGGAAGAAATGATATATTTGTAATTTTCAATATAGATCCTACAGTACTTGATGGAGATTCTGGTAAATATGATATTACAAATGAAGATGGTACATACATATCATCAGGTAATTGGTCAATTAAATAATTTATTATTATGTTAGATTTATCATTAGATCACAATATATTAATTAATTCTGAATTAGACGCTGCTGTTCAAGAATTGAATATTTTATTTAGTACTGAAACTACTGAATTGATTAATCATCCAACATTTGGTACAAATTTTGAACAATTCTTATGGCAAATGACTCCTGCACCAGATGCATTAAAACAATATATTAATGAAAAAATAAGTAATACATTATTCTTATCACAATTATGTGATAATATTCAAGTTAATGTTATAAAAGGAGAATTAAGAATGATTTATAATGTGCAAATACATCTTAAGGACAAACAAGGAAATACAACTACAAAGAAATTTCAATTTAGATAACATATGAAACTATTCAAAATAATGGATACGTCTTTTGAAAGATTTGATGATACAGTTAGACGTTATCTTTCAAAGACATTAAATAATCTTGGTATTGAATATACTAATACACAAATCTTTGGTGTAATATTTAATGGTATTAAAGGTATTATGCAAAATATTATGTTCTATATTGAAGATGCATTAACAGAACAAAATATTTTTACTGCTACCCGTAAGCGTTCAGTATATACATTAGCAAAAGTTTCAGGATATGAGGCATATTATGGAGCTGCAGCTTGTGGAACATTATTAGGCTCATTGCAAATCAATAATGGACTTAATTCAAAGTCTACAAAAATATATATACAAAACAAAAGTAAAGTAATCAATAAAAACACGGGATATGTGTATAGTATTGTATTACCAACAAACTATTATACAGTTGATGTTGCTAAACCATTAATTACTCACGAATTTAAAATCGTACAAGGTACATTTGTAAGATCTACATATGTTGCTAAAGGTTATCAATTAGAAGCGATTCATATATCATCAGTTGGTATGTTTGATAGACAATATGTTGAAGTTAAAGTAAATGGTGAATCGTGGAAAGAAGTTGGTAATTTTTATGATATGACAGAAAATGGTTATGAATATATGTTACAAATTGGATATGATAATACTTTCGATATTGTATTTGGTAATGGCATATATGGTAAACAATTAAATGAAGGAGACACAATTACAATTGATTATTTAACACATAATGGAGCTTCTGGAAATATTTCATTAAATGATAATTATATATTTGAATTTGATACTTATGGATATGATTCATTAGGTAATAATGTTAATATAAATGATTATATGATTTTAAAAATGCAAAATTGTGTATCAGGTGGTAATGAATCAGATACAATTGAATTTATAAGAAATATGGTAGGTTCAAATTCACGTTCATTAGTTCTTGCATCAGAAGATAATTTTAATTTATTCTTTAAGCGTTTTTCATTCATAGGTTATACAAATTGTTGGACAGATGCAAATACAATGTTTATGAATGTAATATGTCTTTCAAATATTAAAAATGAAATAAAAGATATTGAAGATTATTATAACTTAAAAGTTGATGATATGCTTTTAAATGATAATCAAAAAAGTATGATTATTAATACACTTGAAAATTCAAAGAAAACATTTGCCGGTTTAACTTTAAGATTTAGGAATCCTGTAATAAGACAGTTCGCATTTATATGTTATGTTAAAGTTGATAATGTATATAATAAAGATACTGCAATTCAAGGTATTAGAACAACACTTGCAAATTATTTCTTAAATATTTCTAACAATACATTATTTATTGCAAAGTCAGAATTAATTAAATTAATCATTGATGAAAATGAATGTATTAAAGCTGTTGAATTAGATATAATATCTAAATATGGAGAAGATGCATATTATAACAACTATTATACAAAATATGAATTAAATAATATTAACAATTCATTACAATATTTAGAAAAACAACAAGTATGGGAAAAAGGAGTATATCCAGGTCTTGATGGATTTGGAAATATTTCATTAAATTCAAAATTAGAAGTTCCTGTTCTTAAAGGTGGTTTTAGATATTATGCAGATAAAGAAAATAAAGATAAAACAAACTTTATAAAGATTCCTGATATACAAGTATACTTTATTTAAGTTATTTTTAATATATAGATAATACATTAAATACAATATGAATACATTTTTAAATTTCTTAGAATCACGTAAGCAGTTTATTGTAGAATCATTTAATTCAAAAGATACAGACAAAGCATTTGAATTAATTGATAAAGTGCTTAAGAAGCATATTGATGGTCTTGTTCCTCTTGTAGGATATGTTACAACAAAACAAGGTGCATCACAATATTATTCAAAGCAATATATGGTAGTTCCTAAAAAGAATCCAGAAAAATCAATTGCTTTTCAAATAAATTTCAGTCAATCAAAAGAAAAGACTGATGTATATTCAATTGACTTCTTCAAAGACTGTGAAATACTTTTTGATGGAAAGTCAAAGTCAGCATTAACACTTTATACATTAGGTAGTTCACTTGTTTATTTCTTACCTATTATTTGGACTGTAGCGTCGTCAGGTAACTTCAATTTGTCTAAAGAAGAAGCAATGAAAATTGGTCGTGAGAAATTATCAGGTGTTAAAGAAAGTTATTCTTATTATGTAGGTGCTTTACAATATCATATATATGAAAATTTATCTCAAAATATTATTGATGAAACATTTAATTTAGAACAACATGGTACTATATTTAATGGTCAACAAACAATAAATGAGATGAACAACGAATTAAGAGATCTTAAAAGAAAGAAGATCGCTGATCTCCGTAAAGCCCGTGATGCAAAAGACAAAAACAAAACTCCAGAAAATGTTCAAAAATGGAAACAAGTAATTGCAGATATCCAAGATATTGATAATGCAATTAAAGGTGGTGCAACAACTCTTGGAGAACTTAAAGTTGCTGTTAAGCATAATGTTTCTATTATTAGTGAAATTGATAAATCTCTTGAAGAAGCAGAAAAGAAGTTCCAAGAAGAACATGAAGATCCTGAAGAGGTATTCAAGAAGATGCAAAAGTATGTAAAGATGGTTATTAAAGGTGTTAACCCATCTGTTATTCTTTGTGGTGCTCCAGGTGTTGGTAAAACATATAATGTAAAACAACAACTTAAAGCTGCAGGATATCATGAAGGTCATAATCTTTGTACTATCAAAGGTAAATGTACTCCTCGTGTTCTTTATACAACTTTGATGGAATATAAAGACAAAGGCTGTATTGTTTTAATTGATGATGCTGACGGTCTTGTTGGTCCTAATGCTCCTGAAGATTGTATCAATATTCTTAAGGCTGCTCTTGACTCAGAATCTGATGATGAAGGACGTCTTGTATCATACGGAGTTGCTGGTCCTATTAAGGATGATGAAGGTACTCCTCTTCCAAAGAAGTTCTATTATAATGGTGGTGTAATTGTTATTACAAACTATAATGCAGGTTCACTTGATACTGCATTAAGAGGTCGTTCATTTATTCAAGATATTCATTTTACAAAGGAAGATATGTTGAAAAGAATCAAGACATTGATGCCAGGTATTGATGCTGAACACCTTTCTTCAAAATCAAAAATTAAAGCATATGACTATTTGGTAGAACTTTCAAATGCTGATGCAGAAATGGAAATTTCAATGCGTACTTTCGGTATTTGTGCAAAGATATTTGAATCTGCAATCGACGATGATGACTTTGATGATGATGATTGTCGTTCAATGATTAAAGAACAAATGAGACTTCAAGCTCGTCGTGAGAAGAAAAAGAAATATTAAATATAGTTATATAATATTTGTAAGAAGTGGTAATAAATTTTATTGCCACTTTTTTATTTTTATATATAATATGATATAAATTTTACAAATGAAATCAATTACTCAAATGATAAACGAAGGAAAAGAACAATCAATTATATCGATGTTCAAAGATGGTGAAAATTCAATGTTATCAATGATAGCAAAAAGAATTGAAAATTACGATAAAAACTCAGGTAAACATTCACAAGAACCAATGTTTTTAACTGATGAAAATTTTAACTTTATGGGTTGGTCTCGTGTGGATATTTTGAAAACTGAAGTCGGTGATCCAAACAATAGTACAGATAAATCTCAACTTGTCGGTCTTTATGATGGATTCTTAAATGAATATGTTTCTCATAAAAGTACAAAAAATGAAAAATATATTCTTGGTGTATTTATTGATAGATGTTTTATTCCTATTCCTGATAAAGAAACATTTGATAAAATTTGGGAAAAATTAAGTAAAGAATAATATATGAAACACTTAACTGAAAAATTCAATGAATCATATAATATAACATTAGGGCAAGTTTCAACAATAAATGAAGCTTGGGGTTCAACTAAACATTATAAAGCAGAATTGGAAAAAATTTTTGCTGATTATGAAAAGAAAAAAGCTCCTAAAAAAAGTTCACGTCCAATGTGGGGCCCAGGTAGAACTGCTCCTGAAGAAGTTCTTGCAAAATACCCAATGCAAATATTAATTGATAAAGCAGGATATAAACCAAAAGAAATTGTTAAACAAGTTTGGGGGCCTAAAGGTCGTGGAGAAAAGAAAGAATTTAGTAAACAAGATTATGGACAATTTATTGCTGACCAAATTGCTGATGGTAAACTCGATAAAGAAGAAATGCTTAAATGGTGGAATGAATATGAAGAATCTGTTTCAACTGCAAAATGGCACGATATTAAGTTTATTGCAAAACAAATTGACCCAATAAGATGTTGGAATCCATATTATCCAAAAGATGATTCTATATTACAAAGTTTCTTTACAAAACCAGCAAATATTGTTTGGTATTTAAAAAATGGTAACGGATTAGTATATAGTGAAAAGAAAGAACTTGGAGAATTTTTAGCAGATCCTGCAAATCAAGAAGATTTACAAAAAGCATTAAAAGGTGTTAAAAATTCAATCTTAAAAGCTCGTCCATCATTTAAGACAGGTGCAATTGAGCATCTTAAATCAATTATTGACAATTGTGATTACTCTGATGGCAAACTTCAAGATTTAATTGAAAAGGAATATAAAGACAGTCACAAATCATATTATCAAGGTGGTAATGATAGAGATCATGAAGCATCAGCAGTACTTGGTCTTATTATGAAAGTAATCAATAAGATATATGGTTTTGAAATTTGGACTACAATTGGTTCTGATAAAGATGAATATGAAAATGAAATCATTAGTGCAAAAATTAATGGATTAAATAAGGAAGATCAAACATATGAACAATTTGTTGATGACGCTGATGATCTTAAATTTAAAATCAAAAAATTAGGAATGTCTGAAAAGAAAGATAAAGGAGATGTTCATAATTCTTCATTTATTAATAATTACAATTACGATTTTGAAGTAATATGTACTAAAAAAGGTGAAGAAATATTCCATGAAACAATTACTGATGTAACAGTTGCTTCTTATTTCTTTTCAGGTGGTTGGTAAAAATATTAATTGCTAATATGAAATCAATGGAAGAAATTGCAAATCCAATTAATGAGGATTTAACATATGATGATATAATTCAAAAACTTAATGAAGCAAAAGAAAATAATGTTCCAATTGATGAAGGAATATTAGGAGCAATAGGTGGAGCAGTTCTTGGAGCTGCAATAGGTCCTAAACTCGGAGCAGCAATTTGTAAAGCATTAGGTGTTGACCAAAAGGGTACATTTGGATCATTACTTACATCAAAGCTTGTAATGGGTGCAATTGGTACAACTATGGGATGGAAAATGTAAATAAATTATAAATAATATGAAAAGCTTAACACAATATATTTTTGAAGCACAAGAAATACAATCAGTGTGGAAACGTACTGCTGCTAATGCTGTCGAAACTGCAAAAATACAAGATACATTAAAAAGTTTCTTTGTATCAAATAAAGATAAAAAAGTATCCTTAGCAAATGCACAAGAATGTAAAAAATTCTTTAAAGAATTTGTTGGAAAATTATCATTTGGTTCTTATACACAAAATTTGAATGTATTAAGAAAATATAATTTAGATACTCCTGAAAGATTTAAGAATTTTATATTGAAAAGTGAAAAGGAATTTGAAGATAAGAAATTTAATGTTTCTTGTATTAAGGATTTTGATTTAGGTGAACTTGAAAAGGAATTTAAGACAAAGAAAAAGAATGGTGAAATTCCTGATTCTGTTGATAAGAAAGATGCAAAAGATACTGATGTATGTTTCTATGATATGTATGATGCAGATAATATGGTAGTATTCCCATTCTCAGGATCGATTACAAAGAATAAACATGATGTTAATATGCTTAAGATGGAAGCATGGAAATATCATTTAGGAACAACTTATTATACAACAAATGCTTGTTATTATGATTATTATACAAAGCATTATGAAGAGATTAAAAAACGTATAGCAAATAAGATATTTGATACTGATGAAGATCCTAATGAATTTAAGTAATTAAATAATTAAAATTAAAATATTATTATTTTTATATAAAATTATATAGAAACGAGAATTAGTTTCAAAGAACTAATCATGAAATTTATAAATATACCAAATATATAAGTATGAGCGAAAAATTATTGACTAACCTTAACTTTGCCGAACTTATAAGTAAGAATGATGCTATTACAGAGGCAGGTAAGGAAATGCTTAACGGATATAGAGGATATTGCTATGCAAATCCAGTAACATGTTCGTTAGTAAATGGATTTATAGCAGAAGCTTCAAAGTACGGCTTTGATACAGGTTTAACCAATATTTTAGAATCTGTAAACAGTTTTATCAAAGAAAACAACATATCTTGGAAACTTGCTTCTGCATGCGAAAACATCAATGCAAACAATTCTACTTACAATTACATTAACAAGATTGGAGTACAGCAAGTTTCAAAACTTCTTGAAATGAATGAAGCTGAAGTTGTAAGCTACATCAAGGCAGGTTCTTTAAAGAATATTCAATACATTCCTGAGTTCCGTGCAATTTGTAAAGAAGTTTATAAGACACAAGTTACAGAAGCTCAAGCTGTTAATTATACAGTAGTAAATCCAATTAGCTATTGTATTAATGAAGAAAAAGAAGATGGTACAAAGAACATCTATTTCAAAGCACTTGGTACAACATTTATGATGAACGAATCTGGTGTTACAATTGTAACAACTCCAGTTCAAAATGAAAAGTTCAACCACATCAATGCATTACTTGAAAACATGGGTCGTGATGGTGATTCATTATACTATGAATTTAAAGGTGCTCGTGGTGTTTACCGTTTTGAAATTAACGAAAGTGTTAACGAAGAAACAAATGAATCTAAAGCAGAATTAACATTCAAAGCAACAAATATTAATGAAAAGTTTGAAGATCATGTTGCATTTCGTCAATACTGTGATAATCTTTCTAAGGTTCTCCCAGTAGCTGAAAAACTTCAATTAATGAAAGTTTCATCAGCAATTGCCGACGTATTTGAAAACATGGAATCAATTAATTTAGTAGACAATTGTAAGTTATTGACATCATCTAACGCAACTTGTGCAATTATTGAATGTAAAGATAAAGTTAATTTGACAGTATTTAATTCTATTAACGCTGGTTCTTCATCTAATAATTATGACTACATGGTTGAGGCACTTAATAATGTCATTAAGGTCGCAGGTGTAGATCTTAAGAATATGTATGAAGAACGTATTAACGAAGACATGAAGAAATTAGATCCAGAAGCACAACAAATTAAAGAACAACTTGAAGCAAATAAAGAAGCACAATATGCTATTCGTAAGAAAAAGATTGCAATGTTAGCTGAACAATACAAGAACGATCCTGTTCGTATTGCATTATTGAATAAAGTTGCAAAGGATTTAGCAATACTTGAAAATAGTGAAAAGAAATAATTTGAGATAATTTGAATAAAGAAGAGGAGAACATCAGTTCTCCTCTTTATTGTTTTCTAAATAAATCTGTCTTGCAAATTTACTCATATAATATGCATCTGCAATGTCGTCAACTTTTGGAAGATTATTTGCTAATTCAGGTTCAACACTTTTAAATAATTCTATTATAAGTTCCTTTTTACAATTACCTATTCCAGTTGCAAATTTCTTTATATGAGTTGGTGGTGCAATAAAGAACGATATATTTTCTTTTTCAATAAATTCATTTCTTATCATATAATTTAAACCTGCTAAATCAAATACAGATTTAGTTCTTGCTGAAGAACCATAACTTATTCCTTCTTGAACTATATACAATTTATATGATTTTCTTCCTTGAATATTATCGTATATACATTCTTTTATTTTATTAACAATTGAAATCATATTTACAGTCTTCCAATATTCAGAGAATAAATTATTGTCTTTATACATATCTAAATCAATCTTATCATATAATACATAATCAAAATTTATCAATGTATCTTGAGCTGCTTGTTCTCGTTTTGTCAACTTATTTGGCTTGATAATATAAAACATATCTTTAACCATTTTGTTGTCTTCATAAAACTGTAAACATAATCCTGTACTATTTAATGATGGGTCAATACCTACAAATATTTCCACGTTCTTAATATATAATATATTTGTGGATAATATATAAATATAGATATCATTTAAATTTAATTAAATAAATGTTAAAATTTGTTTATTTCATTCCTACAGGAGATTAATGTGATATGTGCAATATAGTTATTCAGATTATATAACAAATGATGCTAGAGGAACATCTACATCCATCTAGCATCATTTTATCTATATTTTAGTATAATGCAATTTTATTAACAAATTTTTACTATTTTTCAAAATCAATAACAATTCCTTCTACAGGAAATCCATAACGTATGATAAACCATTGTGCTAATGAAATTGCTTGAGCATCTTTATATTGATATAAGTTCTTATATGCTACAATAATCAGTTTTTCATAATTATCTAATTGTTCTTTTGACCAACGATATTTATACATCCATCGTTTGTCTTCTTTAATCATTTTGATAATTTGATAGTTTCTTTTTGAAGACTTAATTGTTTTGAACATTCCAATTACTAATGAATAAAATAATCCACGTGCATTATTATCTAAAAGATTATTTAATTCACTTTCAGTAAGTTCATGATTCCCAATAAATTCAATAGGATAAATCTTTACTCCGTAAACTGTTTGATAATTTGTCTTACTCATAATTAATTAATTTCTATATGTCCACTAAATGCTGCGTATAACAATTTAAAAAATATAGCTATCCAAATCATATTATACATAAATTTACAAATATGATCTGTTTTAACATAGTCTTCAGGATCTTTTGTAATTTGCTCAACTGCCATCTTTGTTGCAGGATTCCAAAATACAGTTACAAGATGACCTATTGTAAGACAAATTACACGAATTATTAAAATGATTAATACAATTTTTATTATTGTTAATGTCATGATAAATTAATGAAATGTTTGACAATTAATATTTTCTTCTTGATAAAGTGATTCTCTCCATTGTAATCGTCCACATTTTCTACATTCCCATAATGAACGATATCCACCACAATGATTTATTTCATCTCCATATATATTGCGAACAAACTTCCAATTGTGTTCACATTTTTTTTAATCTAAATAGTTTTTTTACCCACTTCATATTTTTATATTAGGTTTAATTTTATTAATACCATCATATTCAACAGGATCTGGTGAAATTATAAAATGACCATCTTTATCATAATAAGCATGTGTTTCATGCCATTTTTTGGACTCTTCAGGAGTCATTGCTTTAGTTCCTTCAATATGTATTCCTATTGTAGCATTAGCAACTTGACTTATTAAATCAAATTTTTCTTTTGTTAATTGGTCAGCTAATAATTCTGCTGTTGATTTATTCATATCATAATAAAATTTATTTCGTTCAATTCCTAAATCATTATCTAATGCACCACCAATTAAAAGACGTCTTAAATTATGTCCAAATCTAAGTTCTTTACCATTTGCAGTAGACATTCCAACTGTAAAATGTTTATATTTACCATTATAGCCAATAAATATTTTATATCCTAATGTTTCTAAGTCAAACGATAAATGTCCAATATCATATGTTACAATATTGTCTATCTTATTATTTATAGCTTCTTCAGTATCAAAATAAGAATAACAAAATATATGTTCTATTTTTCCATATAATTTTTTGTAATCATATAATCCAAATGAATCTAATATAAAAAATATTGTTTTACTCATATTATATAATATTTAATCGTTTTTTAAATTCTTCAGAATATTGTTCTTGTGTATCTAAATATAATTTCCAAAAACAAGCATCAAGAATATATGATACACACCAATCACCATTAAATCTTACACCACGTCCAATTCCTTGTATAATTTCATTTGATGTTGTTGAATTATACCAAAGAGGGAATAATTTGATTTTTTCTTTAACTAATCTATCTGCAAGTGATGGATAAGGTACTTTCATTATTATAATAAACCTACATCTATCTCCAGGCAAATCAATACCTTCATTAAGACTTGGTCCAACAAGTATTGTATTATCAGAAATTTCATGTATCTTTATACAAGTTGTCTTTTCACGAGAACCATTATAAAGTAACATTCTTTGCTTGATATTTAATGGAGCATCATTATACAATTGTTTAGCAAATGCATATGAACCTGTTTGTATCATACCACGTTGGTCCTTAAACTTTGTTTCACAAATTGAATATATAATTTTCTTCAAATGCTGAAATGATAATTCCTTTTCTCTAAATGACATCTTAAACTTATTCAAGAAATGAATTGGAGATTCTGTAAAATCAAAATTAGATGGCATTACATGATAATCACTTTCTTTATCATCAGTATATTTAAATCCCATATTATCGTCATAAGCATCTTTACCACCAACTGTTGCTGATAGCATTACTTTGAATGTTGCTTGAGATAACAAATATTTAAATACAATAAAGTCTTCTTTAGTACATTTAAATGATACATGAATATCACCATCAATATTTACAACAGTAATATCTTTTAATAAATAATCTTCTCCGGCTTCAGCAATTGCATGATTGAAATCTGACCAAAAACAACCATAATTCTGAAACCATGTACAAAGTTTAAATAAATGAATATCGTCTTTTGATATTGGTTGATGTGTTGTTTTCTTATTAGAAATATTTGATGTTATTGCTTCGCATACTTCAGTAAAGTAACTTAATATTTTCAAATATTTAAGCATTGCTGCAACATCATCTTTCTTAATTGAATTTTGGTCAATAAATTGTTTCCAAATATTTTCCAATTCAACATTCAATGCATCACGAGAATATGTCTTTGTTAACTCATATTCTGCTAAATCATCAAATAAGCCATTAATTCCATTTCCAAAAGCATAATCATATAATTCATTAAGCTTTTTGAAATCATCTTGTTTTATAATAGGAGAATATTGATTTTGTACTATACTTGGAATATTATGACATTCATCACAGAATATAATATCATGTCTTGCAAATATTGGATTACCTTTATTGTCTTGATTCCAACTTGCATTATTCATTGTAAATAAAAACAATTGATATGTCATTAAACAAACTTTTGCTGATAATGCTTTTTTACGTGCTTTAACATATTCGCACTTATAAGCACAATCATATCCATACTTTTCAATTGTTTGTCTATTAAATAATGATGCCCACGAAAGACCTGCCATTTTACAATCTGCATTACGCATGTCCTCTTTATTCAAACGACATGTATAATTTCCAGTTTGACCTTTAATAGAAGCAAAATTCATATCTTTATGTTCTTGTATGAACTTATCGTATTGTTCCCACAAGAACAAATCAGATACTAAAATATAGGAAGTCAAATCAAAATATTCAGCTAATACACCTGCTGCTATAATATTTATCAAAGACTTACCTGCTCCTGTTGGAGCTTCAACAACATAATTCTTATTTCCGTCTTCAAGAATATTTACAATAATATCTACAATTGCTTCAAATTGATGTTCTCTAAATTCAAATTCATCACTAATTTTTTCTTTTGTCCATTCTAAAACATAACCTTCGACTGTCTTTCTGTTAATCGTCATAATAAGTCAAATATATTAAATTATATATAGAACATTTTCAATTTATATTAAACAAAAAATAGCAAGCCGAAGCTTGCTATTCTATTAATTCGATTTTAAAATGTTTTCTATTAAGGCCATTCTCCTAATGGCATCTTAAATCCTTTTTCTTTTGGAAATGCAGGATTTGAATTTTTACATTCTCCAGTAACTGCATCTACCCAAATTTGTTCATGAATATTACCAAAAATCCATTGTGTATTAACTATAACAGGACCAATAGGATTTCTTAAAGTAACGTGCTTTGAATGAGGCTTAGGGAAATTAACTGCCATGACTTTATCCCAAGCTTCTGTGTACTTAAGTTTAATTGCTTTATCTTCTAAAGGCCAATTTTCAACCCAAAATCCAGCAATAGAGTCTGTAAGTACAGTACCATCATTAAAGTGTTGGAACTTATATACATAAGTATCAAAACCATTTCCTTTTTCAATAACTTTTTGGAAAATGTTTACAAGCATTACAGGATCACTTGTTGCGTTATCTGCATCCATAAATTCTGGAAGAAGAATTTCAGTTTCAAACCAACGGTAATCACCACCACTCTTCAAATACATTGCTTGTCTATCCATAGCAATTGCAGCTTCAACATTTAATGCAACTGTTGAATCTTTAACTACAACTTCTGTGCTGTCTTTAATTGTAGTTCCTTCTGTTGCTTCACCTTTGCAACCTGTACATGAACTAAATCCAAGTACCAATGCAAATAAAGCAATCATAAGAAATAATCTAAATTTCTTCATTGATGATTAAACAAATATATTTATAATCTATTAAAAATAGTAAAAAAATGTTAATTAGTTACAAAAATTAACAAATTTTTTTCTAATAAATTATGAATATATGTTCCAATCATCAGAGCCTTTTGCTGATTTTAATCTTTTACGAATATTTGTTAAAATACGCCCAAGATAATTCTTTCCCCAATATATTTGAGCATATTCAATATTTGGATTATCTTCAGCATATCCTATACCCCATATTTTGTCAATAGGGGATGCTTCAACAAATTTCTTACCATCAAATTTAGGATCTAATAATTTCTTTTGAAGCTCTTTGTCTTGAGTATATTTAGCCCAGTTCAAAGTATAGAATACATCATAACGAATTTTTTCCCATTCGCTATCTTTATATCCTTTCACTTGACGACCAAGTTTTCGGCATTGATTTGGATCATCAGTTTTCATAATTTTTGAAGCAGTAACTGAATCTCCAAATGTTATTGCCTTAATATACATAAATCCTTTTTCTGTTGATGAAAATGTATATGTTGTACCTTTCCATTCAACAGTAAAATTTGTTTTTTGATAATTGCTTAACCAGTCTTTATAGAAAAAGACATATTCATCTGTTATTCTCATAATTAATTACTTTTATCCAATATGACATTGAAGACCAACCACCATTTGCATAGTTGCCTTTCCAATTTATATTAAGTTTCTTGTCTAATATTTGATTAACAAGATCTGAAAATCCAATTGATGGAGTTAAAGATTTATCATATCTATTACCATCATATGTTTTGATTATATGCCCGTATTTATAATCAATAGTAATCTCACGTTCACGTTCATCTACTGTTGCATATTCAGGAGCACTTGCATCATCATAATGAACATAAAATTCTCCCCATTCATCATTACGTTGTTCAAGAACTTGTTGAATAAATTCTCTTAATGTTGGTTCCCCATAAAATTTAAGTGTATATGATGAACAACAATCACCATGAGGACCTGATTTATAAACTAATTCAAATACTTTATTCATAATTAACCCCCTACAATTTTTTCAAGTTGTTCACATGTTGGTTTTTGTTTTTTATTTAATATTGGTTTTCTACCAATTCCTAAATAAGGATAATCACACCAATCTATTTCATCTATATCATCAATTTTTTGTTTCATAAGTTACTTTATGTCCTGTTGATGTTGTTATATTATTTTCATAATCTTTATTCATTGCATCAAGCAACGATTGATTAAATATATTTTTATTAACCATTATTTACAATCTTTTCAATTTTTTTTATAAAAAATTCTTTCTTATCTCGTTTAGCAATTTTTATTGCTGACTTCATTTTAGATATAATATCCTTTTTTATATTATCTTCAAGAATAAATAAATCTATGTGATTTAATATAAAATTTGCAACTTCAATTGTTTCATCACAAGCATGTTCATCAGTTAAATTATCTGCACTTATTAAAGAAACAAGAAACATGCATCTTGTTGTTTCATTTTCAAATATTGCATTATAAGTTAATATACGATTACAAAACTTTACAAGATTTGGATTCTGTTTAATATTTTTAATTATTTGTTCGCTCATAATTGTTTAATTGAATAATTTCCTTTATAAAACTCAAATGAATCTTTACAATCTATATATTCATTATCTTTTAATATAATTATATTTCTATCTTTATTTTCATTAACTATATATTTCAATTGTTTATTATCTATAAAATTATTTCTTAAATCCCAATTAAGTTTATATAATTCATCTTCCTCCGGTTTATTTGTAAACATATAAATATTACATGGAGTCAAACGTTCACATAAATATATTTGTTTATAATTTATGTTATTTAATATAATTATATCTTTTCTTAATACATCAAAATCATCAGTATCAAATATCAAATTAATATATATTCCAATTATAAATTCACAAAAAACAGCTATTGATCGTTCCCAACCATTTATTAATTGATTTAATCCATCACTTGTTTTCCAATTAATATTTAATTTATTACTAATATAATCAAAATAACCAAAAATAAAATCACTTACATTATTGAATACATCCCATGTCATTAAAAACGATAATTTAAAAGAACCCTTATAATTTTTATTTATATCAATATTTATATCATATTTATCTTTCATATAATCAATAAATATGGGTGATAATTTATCACTATATGGTACTTTAGAAAAATCTTTTAAATTCATATATCCATTCATAAATGTTTGTATATGATTATTATCAATATAATCATATTTAATAAATGAAAAATGACGTCTATAATGACAAAATCCAATATAATCAGACTTTATTTGGTTTTTCCATACATAATAATAAGTAACAAGTTCACCTAAATACATATTTAAATTATTTATGTTATTTTCTTTTAATGATAAATCATTTGCATAATATAATTTAAGTATATCGGAATCTTGTAATTGATAATCTATTATTTGTTGTAAATCATGATATGTACACCATATTTTTATTTTTTTGTTCATAATTACTTATTCTTTTTTTTAATGTTTGTTCTCTTGTTTCGCAATTTACAATTGCTTCTTTATGACTTACAATTGATTCTTTAATATTTTTAAGTTCTTTTTTCAAATTATCAATACATGCTTCTTCAGCAGATTCATAATCATCATATACATATTGATTTACAAATGCTTCATGAATATTGCCTAATAGATTTTCATTGAATATAATATCATTATCAAGAATTTCAAATTTTATTCTTGACATTTTAAAATTCATATTGTGTGCATCACCAAGATGTTTACATTTATAAACTTTATCTAATAATATGTGATAAAATATATCACCTTCTTTCAAATTATTTAGCCAAACCTTCATGTTCTTCTAACCATATATTTCGCTTTTCTTCAGATAAAGAAGCAAGCCATTTATATTTAAGTTTACCACAATCAAATTTATTTCCTTTACACATAAAAGACCAAGGTGCCATACATTCTGTTACTGCATGATTATCACAAAAACCATCAAAATACCAACAATGACTTCCATGATTTTTAAGATATTTGTTTAATGGACGATCTGTTGCTGTACGTTCTTTACGTTCTTTGTTAGGATGTTTAAGCTTAATTAATGTTTCAACTTCAATTGGTTCATCTCTCCAATCCATTTCAAAACCAAGTTGTTGAGCTGTAACTTTCTTATATGCAGTATTCAAATATTGTACTGTTAATTCATCATTTGCTTTTCTATATCCTGGTTCTCCCCAAGCTCGATACCATTCATCATATTCTGGTTTAACATCAAACAAATGGTATTTTCCATCAGGATTCTTTGCTACCCACATTGAATCTTTCGTTATATTTTTGTATTTCTTCTTTATAGCATTTATCACATCTATTCATATACCAATGATGTAATTCTCGCATTTTTGTTGTTTTTTTTGTTCCACAAATTTCACAATATTCAAAAGATGCATGTTCAATTCGAAGCATTCTTTTAATCATACCTTTTGGATAATAATTTAAATACAAATTAAGATATCCAAATTTTTCTTTTATATCTACAAATATTAATGGTTCAAAATTTGCATCGTGTCTATGCTTCAAATTATATTTACGAACAATATGTTTTGCTCGTTTAATAAGTGGATTCCACCCATCTCCACATGCATAATATTCTTTATATCTTTTTATGGACATCCTCTACGATTTGGTGTTTTTGTATCATAATATTCTTTTGCTTTTTCCTTAACATAAATATATACATCCATTAAATCAGAATGATTTTCAATATATTTAAGAACATCAGCATATGTTTCAGATTTGATTTTTGTTTCCTTTTCCTTTCTTTTCCATTCAGCTTCAGTATCATCAAGTTTACGTTTTGAACCAAAATTTTTATTTAAGTCCTTAGATGACTTTACAACAACATCCTCACATTTATATGCTTTATCTAATTTTTCTTTCAATTCATTTGAATAATCTTCAATTGCGATTCTATAAACTAAATCAATAACTTGTTCAGTTAACTTAAAAGTAAATTTACTATCACTTTGAAGTTCTTTAATTCTTTTTGCAATTTTATCTTCTTTCATTTTACTATTTCAGATTTAATAATTTGAATTGGTGCTGTAGTTGATAATATTTCCTCAGTGTTATCTTTTTCTAATAAAAAGTTTGTTCCTTGAAATGAACATGTATATATTTCTTTATCTGAATAAATTTCTTTTGTTACATTATAGTTTGAATTGTAATGTATAATATATTCAGTTCTATATTTTCCAACTAATGTTGAATCTTGTCCAAGTATTTTAGAATTATTTGGTGAAATACCATTACAAGAAACAAATGTAAATAAAAATAAAATCAGAATATATATCTTATTCCTTATCATATTTAATACCATAATTGTTCTTATTTAATTTATCAATAAACTCTTTCATTCTTTCTTTGAATCCATCTTTATCATAATATCCAACACCAAGTATATTACAAATTAGTTTATGATAATCATCAGGAGAATATTCTTCAGCAATATCTTTTATAAACTGTTTATAATTGAAATCATATGTACTTTCAATTTCTTCAACAATTTCTTCATACATTGTATGATAATATTCTTCTTTTACTTCATCATCATGTTTTTCCAAATCATATGAACCTTCAAGATACCATAATATATCATCTTTATCAAAACAATCTAAAATATCGTCTCTATCTAATTCACCAACGATATCTTCAATTGTAAATTCTGATCTAACTGCATCCATTACATCTTCAATTGATGATTCAGATATAATATCTTCAAGCGCTGATTTTTCAGGATCTTCATAATCAGATGCAGCATTAATTATATCTGAAGATGAACATTTATTTAAATCAAGTCCTGCATTTATTATTTCATCAAATGAGCATTCATCCCAAATTATTTGCAATAATTTCTTTTTTGTTGTATCTTTCATAATTAATCTTCCCTCCAATGTCTAAATACTAAAGAACCATCATAATCATCAGAGTTGTCATCTTCTTCATCTTCTCTCCAATGTCTAAATACTAATGATCCTTCCCAATCCTCAGGATCTTCATCTTGAAAATGTTTCATAGTTATTCATCAAATACATCATCAGTTACATCAATTAAATTTTCATCATCATCATATAATTCAATTTTCATTGGTTCAATATCATGACTATGATCTCCCCAGTGTCTCATTGAATCATCCATTGCATCAGTGCATTGCTTAATATAACATAATATACGTTCTTTAATCGATTCTCCTTCTTGCATACTTGTATCTGAATCACAAATTACTTCAAAAGTAATTCTTACAGGATAATCTTGTTCAGATTGTATTTTATTTAATATTTCTTTATTCATAATCAATAAACATTTGCTTCTTCAATTTTTGTATTTATTAAAGCTCCATTTGTTAATGGAACATATACTTTCATTTCACCAGTTAAATATACATTATCATAAACTTTTGACCAATTTGTTATATAATTACTATCTACTGGATTTGCACCATCTATAGGAGCAACACCCATTGTAATATGAGTAATTTTATTTGCACAAACAAGACCTTTTGGAAGTTCAACTTGTACAGCATATGCTTTATCAGATATACCAGGTCCTATAAGTTTAAGTTTGAATTTTTTACCAATATTATGCTCATTAATCAATTTTATGTCATTTGCTAATTTTGTATTATCATTAAATACAACTGTCATATGATCATAATATTCTTTCCACCATTTAGGTAGCGGATATAATTTCTTTAATAGTTTTTTTGATTTATCATCAAGAAATATACCTATATAAATCCAATTATTTTCCATGCTTCTTTTTCTTTCTTTTTGATTTTTTATATGCTTCTAAATATGCTTCATACATTAACTGTTGAAGAAATTCTGCAGTTTCAACACCTACAATAAAACATGAACTTCTATTCATATTATCCACGTTTCTTCATTTCATTTATAAAATCATTAAGTTTTTCAACTACTGTAGCATAATCATATAAACTATTATCTTTTGGGTGTTTTACAATATCCTCATATGATTTAACTAATTCAGTATAATTTTCAATTTCTTCATCTGTCAAATCACAGTAAATCAATTCAAATTCTTTTGCAAATGGGTCCATTAATCCCCACCCATCATGTTCAAATATTGTAAAATGTGAGTCTTTACTTAATGAATAAAATGCTCGATTATTCCAAAAATCATCAAACTTCCAACCTAATTTTTCTAATATTTCGTTAGTCATAACATGTATATTCTGTTTCAACAAATTGTTCTGCTCCTGATTCATCAACATTATCGTTGAAATCTTCAGGACTTAATAAATCCCATTCATATAAAGCATCCCAAGGATCCATAAATTGTTTATGAATACAATCGGCAACTTCATTTTCAAGTCCATATTGTCTTGCAATACGTAAAGCTTCTGCTTCAGTTATAATTCTTCCCATTATCAATTATGATTAAAAGGATCACAAACAATCCTTACTGTATTTGTACTACACCATATATCTAAATTTCCTAATTGTTGGCATAATCTCCCATTACCATTATCAGGTTCCATCATTTTTTCAAAAATCAATTCAGCATCAGGATTATCTTGTAATGCATTTAAGAACTCTCTACAAGTCATAATATATTATATCTATTTATAACAATATAGAAAATTCTTAATATTTATTTCGGTTGAAATTCAACAAAATTATATAATCCACATATCATAGTATCTAAATCATCAAGATCCATATTAGGTCCAATTTTTTCTGATGGGTCATTTTCAAACCTTAATGTAAATGTTCCATAATAATCTGGACATGGGTCTGTTCTTTCTGGAGAATATTTTGTATGTTCATTTTCATAATCAATAAAAATTTGCTTGTTACTTTTATTATCAATTATTAATAATGCATTCATACCTGCAATATCAATTAATAATGATATTAATAAATTTTTTGATTCTTGAAGACTTCTATTTTTGAAATCATAAATGAATTTAATATCATCAATATTATCGGTTGTCACTTTCATTTTCTTCTATTTGTTTAATTAAATTTTCAAGACGTTCTTTCTCCTTCATTAATATTTCAATATCAGCAGTTATACGAGAAAGTTTTTCTTTATGTTTTGTTATATCATTTTGTTTTCTGTAATTATCAATATATTCATAAGCTTCCTTTTTTGTTGTAAATAATCTTAAATGTGGGAACTTATGTTTATATGTAAGACTGCCCCTATCAAGTGCTTCTCCATTTAATAAAATTTCATCAATTTTATCAATACAATTATATCTATAATATTCTGACCAAATATCTTTCTCTGTAGTAATCAAGCAAAAATTAGTATCGTCATCTCTCCAACGAGATCCGTATTTTATAACACAAGGTAATGGTTTTGTATTCTTGTATTTATTTTTGTCTTTATCAAGAAAAATATTAGTTACCCATAATATGTAATAATCACTTACCTTTTTGTCATAAGATTTAAGTACCTTCTCAGGTTCAAATCCTAATAAGTCTGCAATATTTGTAACTCTCATAATTATGTATTCAAATTTAATTTATTATCAAATTCTTCTTTCTTTTCTTCCCAATATTCAACATAAGCCTTTGCAGATTTTAATTCTTTATTTACATTTTCTGTTGCTTTATCATAAAGCTCATTTTGAATAATTTCCCATATATAATCTGGAACTTCTGAATATTCAATAAAATGATAATATGGACTATCTATATGTTCTTTATATAAATAAGTATCTTTTAAATCAGGATCATTAAAATAATATGATTCTAAATATTCTCCATCTCTATCACAATCATAACAATATTCTATACCTATTGTTGTTCCGTGTGTTTTAAAATCTTTATTTAAATGTTCAGTTAGATATATACGAGGATAAAGATGATCATAATGAGACTTTGTAAAACGATTATCATTATTGAAAAAGTTAGCAAAGAACAAACCAACCTTTTCTTCAATAATCTTTACATCTGCTGTTGAATGTGGACAATAACTTAATAATGTCTTAATATTTTCAATTCTATCTTTAAGCTTCATCATCTTCATAATCAACATTTTTACCCATAATTATACTATCAGCATCTAAACATATCATCTTTGTTACAAAATCTGATATATCATCAGTAGTGTTCTTATTTTCTTTCATTACTCCTTTATAGAATTTTAATACACATTTCCTGACTTTATCCATATATTTGTACCAGCAATGACGTGCATCAGTAAAACCTTCATCAAAGCCTGCACCATAAACATGTTTGATAATTTCATAAAGATCATCTTTAATCTCTTCAAATTTATCTTCTCCAATTTTTCTACGAACATTTGACCATTCATCCCAATCAAAAAATGTCCAATCTTTATTTACTTCTTCAAAAGGTCTAATCATAATTAATCTTCTTCATTACACCAACTTCCACCCGGACAACTTGTATCATTGTATGGGCAGTTAGAACATTTATCTTTATCTTCGTTATTCATAATTTAATTCTGCTTTCTTCCAATTCTTTGTCCAATGTTCATCTGTTTGAACATGATTAGGTCTTACCCATTTACAAACATAATGTTTGAAATCATCAAGAGGAAATGAACTTGTTACTCTTATAACAACACCTTCACGAGTATCTCCATATATTGATGGTTCTTTTGTATAAAAATCTACTAATGTCTTTAAACTATTTTCATCAGCAACAACACCTCTCCATAATTCAGGTACAGTTTTCACCCCAAGAATAGCACCAAATAATTTAACAGATTGCCAACTCTCCCAAACAGATTCAGTACTAACTGCAAACAAATGGAAATATGATGGTAACTTATCATAATGAATTGAATGCTCACCATATAAGTTTTCACCAAACAATGTTTCATTAGAACCAATTAAAGATTTAATTCTCCAATATAAACCATCATTAGGATCCCAAATATTTCTTGACCATGGTTGTCTAGATTCTTGTGATGTACTTCTTTCACAGATTCCTTGTTGTGACATTGAAATATTAGAACCATCTAATTTTTCTGTTATAACAATTTCTTTTCCTCTATAATATTCAAACCAACCATCCTGGAGCTTCTTATCATCATTTGTTGAACCTGGAGAATATGGTAAATGATATGTTCTTGGATATTTATTATGTATCATAATTAAATTTGATTTAATAAATTAATAAAATAATTAGATAATTCTTCATTTGTCATTTTATTCATTGTATCTTCCCATATATTTATAACTTTAAATCCACAATTATTGGCATGATTAATATGTTTTTTATCATTTTCCCAAACATCTTTAACTTTTACTAAACCTATTCTAGGATACTGTATATAATCATTTTCATTATATTTTAATGGGTTAGCATGCCAATAATCTCCATTTATTTCAATTATAATTTTTGTATTTAATAATCTAAAATCATATGGGTGTGTACTTCCTTTTAAATGAAATTGTCTTATATATGAAATATTTAATAAATTTAAAATTTCACAAAATCTATTTTCTAGTTTAGAATTAAAAAAACCATTTTTTTCTTTTATTTTTGAAATTTTTTTAACTAATTCATTTAATTGTTCTTTTGTTATATTATTCCAAAATTTACTTCTTCCTTCATATAATTTTTTCATATGTTCATAATGTGATTCTGGATGTAATTCAGCACATTTTTTATTATATCCTTGTAATTTCCAAATATTATTTACTCCATAATGTTTTATAAATGTTTCTTTTTTCTTGTTTTTAACAACATTTGATTTAGAAACATTATCAACACCAAATTTTTTTAAACAAGTTTCTTTATATTTTTGCTTAGATATTTTTTCTGAACTTTCAGCTATACTACGAATGTGTATATTATTTAATGTTAAAAGAAACATAATAGATTTATTATCAATTCCATTATATTTTTCTTTTAACATTGGTAATGAATATAATTTTTTATAATCATTGCATATATTTTCTAAAATATTTTTACCAAAATTATATTCTAAAAAATAAAGTTTTATTTGTTCCTTTGTTAAAGATAAGTTTCTTTTTTTACAAGTATATATATGACGTCCGCCATTAATTAATTTTAATCCACAAAATGGACAATAACGTTCTTTTATCATTAATTTATAATTGTTAATATATAATTAATAATAACAAAAAAATTTGATTATAATCTAATTTCTCAGTTATTCATTTATTACAATAAATATGGTAAATGATATGTTCTTGGATATTTCATATTAATATATACAATTTTTATCTGTCTCTTTTTCTTCCCACAACTTCATTAATTCTTCTTGTGTTGTTTTGAAATCCTTTACATCTTGTAATGTTTTAAATTTTTGCTTCCAATTTTCTAAATCTTCCTTATCTTTAATTACAATTTGTGATACTGAATACTTATTTGTCCCAGGAATCAAATCTTGAAACATTCTGATTGGCTTCCAATATTTATCATTTTTAGTCTTATATTCTAAATGATAAGGTAAATCATCAGTAAAATTTGTATCTGTAATTCCATAAGTATCTTTATAAGCTCGTAATTCAACTAAAATATTTTCAGGTTTTTTTGCATTATATTCAATTGCATGTCGTTTCTCACATTGATAACATTGTATAAGTGCAACAATAATACAAGTTGCAAAAACTATTGTGAAAGTTAAACCAGTATAATTCATTGTTCTATAAATTGAAAAACACGTTTACCTTTTTCTCTTACATACTTATTATAAAAAGATTTTAAAGCAATATTAAATTGTTCATCAGTTACGTTAATATAACCTTCATCTTTCCATTCTTTAACAGCATAACTCCACCAAGTATAATCATTTTGGTTTTCTCTAAAATCCCATCCTACAACAAAACTAAGATGTTTAAATGCAATATCAAAACATATTTCTCGTACTTCCTTTTCTAAATCAGGATGTGATCTCCAAAATTCATCAGAAGTAAATCCAAAAAGATATTTGGAACCTACTGGATGTTTCAATATAAATTGTGAATGTTTATATTCTGGAAGATAAACTTCAATACATCTATTTTTATATGATGCGCCTTTGAAAATAATATTATATTTCATCTTATCAATAATTTGTGGAGCAGGAAGGGGTCGAACCTTCATTCTTTCCTTTGTTTCGGTATGCCTACCTACTTGCGGACTCGAACCGCGAATCGGATGCCTCCGTGCGTCTACCATTGCGCCACTACTCCATCGTTACAAATATAATATAGTAATTTTTATATAATATTCAAAATTCACAAGTAAATTTATGAACTTGTTATATTCAAATTTACTTATCCATTTGTAATCTATCAATTGCTGCTGCAATTAATGCACCTGCTCTTGTCAAATCTTTTATTGCATCTTTTGGCTTAAAAAATCCACCTGTCCATGGCCACACACCTGCACGAGTAATATTGTCTTTATCAATCATTAAATATGCTTGTGCTGCTCTAACAAATTCCATTACATCATGTTCTTTGTCATGTTCAGCAGACCAACCTTCTTTAGTAATTTGACGTAAGCGCTCTTCTGAAATTAATTCACTTCCACTTTTCATAATATATTATAATTTATTTAATCAATACATCAAAAAAGCCACCTTTATAAAGTAAGAACCATGTAAAAGCTGATGATAATAAAATAGACCAAAAATTAACTTTTACATATTCACCATGTTTTGCAATTGAAACTCCTAATCCAAACAATTGGATTGCTAAATATACATATACTGGCCAAACTATCATAATTCGTTAAGATATATTTATTTATTAATATAGTATTATTCTCCCCATTTATTAATTAATGCATCTAACATTAATGTAGTATAAAAATCTTTAAAATTTATAATCTTATCTTTATATCTATCTTTAATTACATCAGGTACTTTAATATCTGTTAATTTAATATTCATATAATCAAGACATTGTTTAGGAGTAATTTTTCCTTGTTCGGCATCTAAATGATGTTTAGAACATAATGCAGCTCCATTTGAAAGATAATATCCCCCATCATTCCAAAGTCTACGATCCATTATATGATGAGCATCAACAGCATCACAAGAACAATCAGGAACACAGCATTTCCCATTTGTTCTTGCAAATACTTGTTTCTTAAATTCTTCTCGTGTTAATAATTTATCATTCATAATCAACTACCTGCTGGTTTTAATGGATATAGATTTGAATCTGAATTTGTATTTTCTTCTTTTTCATCATACGGATCTATCCATTCAATATTGTTTATTTCTTCACAAATTTCTTCATAAGACATCTTTTTCCAACGATTATGAATCTTATTAAAGTTAATATCATACGGAACTCCATCTTTGTCATAATAAGTTATTGCAAGTTCTTCTAAACTATGACAGCATCCCCAATCAGTATAACACATAAAATCATTTTCGCATATAACACTTTCTAAATCATCAATATCACAATTATCTGTTACATGATGAGCAAAAGCTGCAGCATTCCAATCGTGTCCTTTGAAGTTATAAGGCAATGTAATATAAGCAAGACAATATATTAATTTCTCGCAGCCAAAAAGAACCTTAGGATCCATTACTTCAGTCTTTCCAATATAGTCCGCATCATTTGAATCCCAGTTAACATACACATAAAGTTTATTTTTATACTTACCTGCTTTTTGAGGCTTAATGTTTAATAAATTTCTATAATCTTTCATAATTTATTTTCTAATTAAATAACCTTGTTCTTCAAAACATTGTAAAAGTATTTCTACTCTTTTATCCCATAATTTATAATTATTGTCATATATACTATCTATCATATGTAATTCAGTATTAATAAATTCTCTATTAGTTTGTATTTCTGACTGCATCATATTTATTTGATTATGTTGTTCAAACATAATGCATCCCATACATAATAATATAGAAACTAATATACCTATTATAATATCTTTCTTACACATTTAATAGTTTTTCAAATAATCGTTCATTTTCAATTTGTAATCTTTCAATTTCTCGAGTGTTTTTATCTCTTTGAATTTGAATCATTCCTTTAAGTATATGCTTAGCAGTTTCAATGTTATCAAATATATTTTCTGTTTTATATGTTCCAATAATCTGTTTTTGTGTTTCATCGGAATACACAAAATCATCTTCATAATTTTTGTAATCAGTACAAACATACCCTTCATCAAGAGTATATTTATCTTCGTCAATACACCAAATATGTTTCATAATTAATCAATATAATAAATATTATTATCAACTTCAAAATTCATATAAGTTTTCCAATCATCATTACATACTTGTGCAAACCTTTGACATTGATGTTTAAATTCTTCTTCATTTTCTACATTATATAATTTCCATTTACAAAAAGGATATTTTTTGTAATATTCATAATGTATAATTTCAACATCATCAAAAAGTTGATTTTTATAATGAGTTTCAACTACCTTATGTTTTGCAAATTGCACATTATCTTCAATCCAATTAACAATTAAAAGGATTAATAAAATTCCTAATGTAATTAATAAAATATTTTCAATATCGTTATTCATAATTAAAATGGCCCGTATTTATCTGAAAATTCTTTAATTATTGATTTTGTAATCTCATTCATAAATTCTTTAGGAAGCTTACAATATCCTGGATTAGGCCAATAATATACATTAGGCATTTTTGGATATTCAAAACAATTCTTTTCAATATTATATGTTGCTGGGTAAAAAGAATTGTCATACATCTTCTTAATAAACTTTAATCTTTCATAAGATATATTATCATTCATCGTCTTTAGATTTAATTACAGTTTCATTATTTTCATTAATTGTAATTCGTCCATCAAGACATGCACTAATAAAATTATGAACAGCTTCTCCACTTGCTTTTGCATTTCTTTCAAGTGAATCTTCAAACCATTTAACACGTTCTTTAAGATGTTCATTCTCTTTTCTTAGTTCATTATTCTCATCAATAAGTTGTTCTACTGCACTAACAATATCCCATAACGGACTTAATCTTTCAAATATTTCTTCCTTCATAATTTATTACTTATATGTTTTAAATATTGTTCAATAGAATCTAAAGTCTGTCCGAATAATCCAAGTATCAAAGATAATGCTATTGATTGTATTAATGATAATGAAGGAAACGCAAATAAAATCAATATAAAAAATATAAGACTTATAGATAAAGTTCGTTTTAATTCCTTACTCATTATTTAATAGTTTAATCATAATAAATATAAAGTGGAGAAAAGTAAAGGCGTTCACGAACAATCTTATGTGCTGCTATGCAGGTTGACCACGAAAGCTGTGTTGAGCCTTTCCTTTTCTTCCTTTACTAATCTCCACCATCTGCTGCTTTAATTTTAATCTTTTACTAAAGATATACATCAATCGCCTCCATCGGCGGCCTTGATGTTAATCTTAGGTATCATCATGAACTTAATCTTACATGTTTCAGTAATCAAGTCCTTAATCTCAGTTGTATCCTTGTAAGCCATTGGTGACTCATCAAGTGTTGCCTTACAAACTGTAGTTGAATAAATACCCTCCATAGTCTTTTCAAAATCCTTCATGGAAATATTCTGCTTTGCCTTAGAACGTGACATCTTTCGACCAGCTCCATGTGCACAAGAATTTAACCAATCTGAATTTGAAAGTCCCTCACAAATTGCAACTCCATCTCTCATATTGAATGGAACAAGAATCTCTTCTCCCTCATAAGAACGAATTGCTGACTTTCTCAAGCAATGATCATGAAGATCTACGAAGTTGTGTACTGATGTAATATTCCTAACTACTTTAATATTATATTTAGTTAATAATTCTGCAACTTTATTAAGAATACATTTATGATTCCATTCAGCATATAATTCTCCAAGAGCCATATCACAAAGATATCCTTTCATATTTTCTCCAGTAAGATATCCTTCAATATGTCCTTCTTTTTTAGAATCAAGATATTTTGCTAAGGATTCTTTAAATCCATTTATATCTCTATGTCCTTTAGAATCAGTATGTTTTTTAATATATTCTTTTTTAAATTCTTCTGTATATTCCTTAACTTCATTTTTTGATAAAGCCGCCCCTTTTGATTTATTTGCCCAATAATTACAAATTTTTACTCCAAAATTACGACTACCGCAATGTACTGAAAATCCTGCCATAGAACCATCTTCAGTTTCTCCGTATTCCTCATAATGATTACCTCCACCTATTGACATAATTGAATGATAAAATATTCCTTCATCCATACCAATACGTTTGCAAACATCTGATAACCATTTTTCTGTAACTCTATCAGGTAAATCTCCTAACATTTCTGGCCAATAGTTTCTATAACGATTAAATCCATTAGTCAAAAATTTATAAAATTCTTTTTCATCAAAAACGGTTTTCTTATTTATATTAAATCCCGTTGGGATGGTGTTTCTTAATCTTCTTTCAAATTCACCATATTTTTCTTTTGATAAACATTTATCAAGAATAATCATAGAAACTCTACAACCTATATCAACACCAACGTGATTAGGATTAATATAATTTCCTAATGTGGCAACTAATCCACATGGTCCTGATTTTCCAACATGAACATCTGGCATGCAAACTACTTTCTGTCCTTCAAATGCTTTACAATTAATTATATCATAAACTTGCTGATAAACACCTTCCTCAATAGTGTCAGCAAAAATTTTTGCATTTGTATATTTACCTATTAATTCTACCATAACTTTATATATATTAAATTCAAATATAATATAGAAAAACTATTATAATATTCAATTATTATTCTTTTTATTTTTCATTAAACGTCCCAATACCCAACAATTATTTTTATATTCTTCAATTAATTCTTTATCTATCATTTTGCTAATTTTCCCATTATTCATATGAACTTTATTTTTCATATTTTTAGAATGTATTGGATTTGGTCCATAATGATTACCCTTTCTTTTACTTGGTTTTCCTTTTAATATTTTTGATAATTTTTCTCTTGTATTATTTTCTTCAAATGATTTTTTTACTGATTCTGAAATTTTCTTTTTTGTTTCTTCAGAAGTTATTTTACCTTTATTTGGGGAAGGACGTCCTTTTAATTTTTCAGATTGTTGTTTTCTTAATTCTTCAGTCCAACATGACTTATGATCTCTTTGTCCAATTTTCTTTAATGTTTCTTCAGAATATATGTTTGTTTTTCCTTTATTCCAAGGTTCTAATCCTTTATGTGTTTCAGATAATCTTTGTTTAACTTCATCAGTAAATCCATGTGAAAATCCTCTCGTACCTTCTCCTCCTAAAGTCAAATTATATCCATTCTTGAAAGTATCATAATAATTTATCCAATATATTTCTCTTTCTGATAATGATGATTCTTCTATTCTTTCAATAACTTCATAATCAAAATTTTCAATTCCATATTTTTTAATAGCATCATGAAAATAACATTTATATTTTCCTCTTATATGATCTTTTTTTCTTCCTTCTTCATCTATTGTTTGACCTATATAAGATTTACCATTTATTTTATTTGTCCATTTATAAATTATACCAATTCGTTCCATAATTTAATACCTCTTATAATCATATATTTATAATTAATAATAAACAAAATGATTATAAGAGGTATTAAATTAATTTTTATATATTATTTTCTTTCCATTGTAAATATAAATGTTTCCAATAATTGGATTATTTATAATATTACCTATAAACGTTCTAACTTATTTTTTACATTTGGCAGATTATGAGCAAGAGTACCAGTAGTTAACCTATCTAATACATGCATTGCATCATCAAATGCATATGATGCTTTAACATAAGTGGACCTATAATCCCATGAATAACGTTCAACTATATCTTTATATTTATCAGTCATAATTAAACAATTCTATAATGTTTACGATGCTTAGGCTTGAAATATCTATCGTATAAACGATGCCAATAATCACGGTCACGATATCTATCATCATAACATGGATTATTTGAATATTTACGATCCATTCTTTTGATATATTCTTTATCAATACCCCAATGACCATCAGTAGGTTCCATCCATTGAGCTTCAATTGGCATATCAGGTCCTTTCCACATTTCATCAAGACCCTCAGGACCATATTTTGAAAGTAAATCTCGTACTTCATGATTGATATGATGACGACGCTGACGACGTCTTAATTCATAAAATTTACGATTATCTCCGTAACAACAGAAGCAACGAATATTCTTTTTATAAGTACGTGACATATTATTTTATAAATAAATTATCAAAGTATTCTTTGTTTTCCTCATACACCGTTGGGCTATCATCTAAAACGTAATCAGGATGATTAGGGTCAAATAATTCAGGATTATCCTTTTTATATTTTTTCCATTGCTCTGGTGTATATACTTTTTGAAAAAGTCCCATTTACCAAATCTGAATGTAATAATCTTTTGTTTCATATTCAGGACCAGCAAGAGCTCTTATAACTTTTGTGGTTCCATCCGAATATGTAACTTCTTTATCATAATGCATATTAAAACCATGATACCAGCCATTGTGAAGAAGATATGTGGTAAACCAACAGAACAAATCATTATTATATTTGTCATCAAATTTTAATCTTATTGAACGAAGAATATCGTTAATCTCCTTCAACTGTTTCTCAATGTACTGGGGACGTTTCTTATTTCTCATATTCATTTGATTTTTATTACAAATATAAAATAGAACATTCCTGTAAAATTTCAAATATAATATGAAAATCTTACAGGAATTTAGTAGAAAAATATATTAAAAGAAAATTACTTATTAACTGCTTGTATTTCAGAAATACTATTTACAATTAATTCTGGTTTTCCAATAAATTCTTTAACATCTTTACAATCAGTATATGACATTGCAGAACGTAAATAACTTACCATGTTTTCAACCCATCCAGCTAATGTATATTTAACAGGAAGCCACTTTGTAATTCCTTCTGATGTTTTTGTCTTTTTGCCATTCATTGACTTTTGACCATCTGCTGAAGCCATACCAAAGAATTTAACGTCAATGCCTCCTATTATCTTTTCTTGTTTCAAATCATCAATTCTTCTATTGTATGATAACTGCGCATGCTGTTTATTTGGAGAATTAACTAAAGCTTCTTCCCATGTCTTTGATGCTTCTTTAATATATTCATCAGTATAATATGCTTTGAAATTTCCTTTACTATCTACACTAAAATCTTTATATCTTTCAATTGGAAATCTTAATGGGAGTTTTGCACTTAATGATTTTGTTGTCTTTTCACCAGCAGATTCAATACATTGTGCAAATAAGCTACCTATCATTACATAATCAGCACCTAAAGCTAATGCTTTAATAACATGATCATAATTTCTTATACCACCATCTGCAACAATTGCTGGTTTCTTTCGAACATATTTATTGCATACAGCTGATTCTTTAATTCTTTTACATTCATCAATAAGACTTGCTTGTGGATAGTGTATTGATACGTTACTTGTTGTAATACATCCTGAACCACCACCAATACCAACTCTTATATAATCAATTGCACAATCATAATATTTATGTCCGTTTTCTTCAATTTCACATAATGCATTTTTATATATCCATTCATAAGTTTTCGCATTTGCAATATTACCCGTCATTATAGTCAAATTAATACCACGTCTTCTTGCTAATGTTTTTGCAAGAGCACATTCAGCATATAAATATTTCATATGACCATTTGCAATATCAACACAAATACGATAATCTTTATTGTTTAATTCTGGTGTTGTTTGTAAATCATTTATGATATCATTTTCCAATTCTTTTAATGATACAGCAACCCACCAACCTTGATGCATTTTTTTAATACGATAATTAATATCATATTCTTGAATACGAGGTAATATAGGTGTGATTTTATTTGCTTCAAATATTTTGTAATTTTCTTCAGATACTACTGAAGCCATAGGTGATGCAAAAATAGGAAGTTTATAATCCACATACGGATTGCATTCAGATCGTGATTTAATATCTGAAATAACTTCTGGTACTATTGTTACATCATTGTAAGAATAACCAATTTTTTGACTTAACATTATTTAAACTAAAATTATTTTAATCTTCAATAATAGGTGATTTATGTATTTCCCATAACATAAATAAAAAAGAACCTATCATATATACTCCAAAAATACAAAGAGCTATCTTCATATTAATACACAATATTTATAATTAAAATATAGATAAGTTTAAATATTTGTTAAAAACAAAAAAGAGAGTAACTTAAGTTACTCTCCATATTTAACTTCTTGACCTTTTGTATTATCAAAAAATCTTACTGCTTTCTTTTCTTCTAAATCATTTTCTCTATCATATGCTCGAAGTGCTTCAGATACAATCCATTGTGCAGTACGAACAGGAACGTTCTGACCAATTTGTGCATAACATTTAAGTGGTTCACCTTGCATTTCAAATTCATGTGGTAATCCCATCAAATGCATAAGTTCTCGCATATTCAAAAGTCTATCACTATCTGGGTGTAAACAACTTTGAACCATCTTGAACATTACAGCAGGACAAATACCATCATTTTTCAAAAGATTTGGTAATGAGTGGAATACACCCTTTCCTTGTGATGTCTTGAAATTGAAATGTTCAACAAAGTGATTCATATATTCACGACGTTTCTCAATATGATATGTTGCTCTGTTGTTTGTATAATCAAGAACCTCGTTCCAAAGTTTGTTTTCAATAATGTACTTGAATACATTATAATCAACTTCCTTTCTCCAATTATCACCAAACTTTTCTTTAAGATAAGATATAATGAAATAGTTTACAGGATTAACATATTCCATATCAAGTTCAGTTCCTGGGTTTCTCTTATCCTCTGGAATACGACTGAAGTATTCTGCAATATTTGTTTGTATATTTTCAAATCCCATAGGAGGAGTATAATCCTTCTTAAAGAATGCAATAAATGTACGTTTACGAGTCTGACAGTTATCGTGAAGCTTTGTATCGGTCTTATAATAACCAATTGAATAACCAGTTTCTTTTGCTAATGCTTCAAGTTGAACACGTATATAATCTCCTCTTGTTCCCATAAATGTAGGAGCATTTTCAAAAATATAAATTTTAGGTTGAATAACTCTTAATGCATATTTAGATATCCAAATCATATTGCAGTTACGAGTTTCCTTTGCTTCTTGTGAACCATTTGTTGCAGTTGAAAGACCAGCACAAACAGGAACAGCTACAACAAGATCCATATTTGAATAATCAAGTGGTGCATCAGGATTCTTTGTCCATAAATCATGATTAAGAAGTTCAACTTCCATATTGTCATCATTTTGGAACATACCACGATTCATTACTCTATACTCAGGACGACGTCCAACTTTATCAAGATATGTCATAAGATGATATTCATTACCACCACCTACAAGCTTACCTTCTTTATCATAATGTGGACTACCAACTCCTGGGTAAGACAAAATAAACTCAGCAGGACAACCTACTGCTTTTTCTGCACCAAGATACATACCACCTGTAAGTGGTTGTATTGCACACCATTTAATTTTCTTTGCCATCTATATATTAAATTTTATTTGTATTTAATAAAAATAGTAAAAATATTTCATTCGATAATTAAAATTAAGATAAATCTTCATCTGTATCTACAAACATTACATTTGGTAATTCAGAACATAATTCAGCAAGTAACATAAATCGTCCTCTATATTTTATCAAATCTTTCTTATTATGATATTCTTCTTCAAGTGAATCACCACGTTCAGATATCCGTTTCTGACATGTTTCTATATTTGCATCACAAATGATAAATAACGTATCTTTTTGTTCCTCAATTGAATTTACAAAATTCTTACGATGATTTATTGAAGATGCTTTATTGTAATCAAACAAACAATCATCTAATGTCTTATCTGAAAATATTCCTCTATCTTCAATTTCAATATTAGGAAACATTTTTCTTAATAGATTTACACGGAATGTTTTTCCTGTGCCATCATTACCATCAATAACTATTTTCTTAATCATAAATCAATTCTTAATACTGCCATTGGTTTTAAATCAATTTCTTTCTTTGTTTCATTAAGAGTAACCAATAAGTTTCCACCAATTCTTACTGGGTCAATAATTTTAATAAACAATCTATTTTCAGAATGAAAATACCATTTATCTGTTCCGTAGTTGTCAATATACATTGAATATAAAAATCTTTTATATTCAACATCACTTAATAATGTTATTTGAAAATTACTCTTACCATCATATCTATACATTGTCTGAACATTTACAAATCCTAACTTACCACTTGTAATTTCAAACATAGGACCAATAAGATATATATTATCTGATAGAAAATCTTTTGATAAAAATGTTCTAAATTCTCCATGAATCCAAATTGGTTTATCCCACCATTTTTGGTCACGAGACGCTAATACATAAGTCGAATTTGTTACATTCTTCGATATTTCAGATTCAACATATATATAATTGAATATATTATCTTTAATGTCTTTATATTCAAAAACAACTAATGGGTTGTCTTTACCTTTTTCAATCCATAAGCTATTCTGTGAATAACTACATAATGATATTAAAACAAATAATAAACTAAGCAATAACTTTTTCATTTTTATAAATCTTTATCCAATTAATAAATGTTGCAACTGCAAGTACAGTCCATACACAATACAATCCAAATAAATAAAGTGCTTGGTCAGGTAAATAGAAGTATTGATACATATAAGCAATATCGTTAAAGAACCAAACAACCCAAGCTTCAATTCTTCGTATTGACGTTAAGAATAAAGCAACAAATGTAGTAACAGTTGTAAATGCATCAGTATATGGCATTGGGTCATCAGTCTTCGTAAGTGCTAAACCAATAAAGAATGTTAATCCAATAACAATTAAACAAGTTATTATTCTATCTTTATTTATTAATACTTTTATCTTATCTGCAATACCACCTTCTTTCCACATCCACCATGCATAAATACAAAAGAAGAAATAGAATGAATTTTGAGCAAAATCTCCATATAATTTTGCTTGCCATGAAAAGATAACTAAGAATAACATCTGAAGTGCATAAACAATCCAATTGCTTCGTTTGTTCAACATTACGAGCACTCCTTGAATTAAACCTAAAATAGTACAAATAATTTCAATCATTTATTATATTATTTACATATGTTAAACATTCATTTACTGCATCCTGATATGTGGGGCATTCTTTAAGAATACATTTGTCATTATTTTGTTTTGCAAATATCAATGCATACCATAAATCATTTTGAATTGGATCTCCACTGTTATTTGTTTCATAAAATATTATTACATTTTTCTTTTTGAATGTTGCATTAATAATTTCAGTAACTGTACCTGGAGCAGAACCATTTGATAAAACAAATACACAATGAGTAGCAATACCTACTGCTTCTGATTCTGTTGTAACAACTTTATCTTGTGGTGGGGTTGTATATTTATTATCATAAAAATAAAAAGGACCAACATAAAGTACATTATCTGAAAGGTGATAATATCCTTTTGTTGGTTTATTGATAAACTTCTTTGGATCCTGTAAAATCAAACTTCTATAATCTTTTGAAATTACATCATACGAATAATCTTCGTATCTGAATTGAAATTGTCCTCCGAAATAGAAAAACTTAAAATCTAACATATTATAACTATTTAACACAATACAATATAATATAGAACATTATTTATTAAATTCAAATAATATAAATTAATGAAAAAAAAGAACCTCTAGCATCACTATATCTAAGATGTATACTAAATTATATTATCTTAATATATAAGGATGCTAGAGGAAATTCTAGATATAATCTCGAAGTTTTTTATTATATTATTTAGTCACTAAATTTTCTATCAAATTCTGTCGTTAATTCATCTATTGAAATAAATTCAAAATCAAAATTAGAATACTTAAACTCAATTGTAAATGTTTGTGATTGTGCTACAGGTTGTGTGTAATCAAATTCAAGCATATCCATAGAATTAATCATTGGATAGAATAATGATACTCTTGAATATATTGAACCAAGTTCATTAAACAAATCAATTGTAAATCTTTGTGGCATATCGTCATAATTCATATCTCTTGAAAATAAATACCAAAAATTTTCAAACAGCATAAAATAATTCAAATAACCTAATGTATGACGAAATGTTATATTAAATGTTTTATCTGTTAATTGAATAGGTGGTACACCTGAACGATAATTAAATTGTGAACCTGCGTATTGAAATTTATTTGATTCTATTCGATTAGGTTTCATTGTTGGTTCTGCTCCTTTTACTGGTTGGTCTTGAGTAAAAGTTCCATCTTGGAATCCTAATACATTAACCTTTTGAATTGTTTCATTAAGGAAGTCTATAGGTGTATTAAAATATCCGAGTTTCTCTTTTAATATACCTCCATATTTTGCCTCAACCTCAGGAACTAAAAATTCCTTAGGAAGTAACATTCTAAAACCATCTTGTCTACCTTTTAATCCAAACATATTAAATCAAAATTGTTTTTACCACTTTAATCTTATTAGAAGGTATTACTTCTAATTTACCTGTTATCATATTTCTTTTACTGATTTGATTTGTCTTTTTAATTAATTCTAAATCTTCTTCAGTAATTGGTCTATTATTGATTTTTGAATCTCTATAATATAAATTATAATATTTCATCGCCTCTATATATTATATTTATGAATCACGCATTCGCTTATTTACTTCAGCTCCAATCTGATGGAGATATGTTGTTACCATCCAATTCTTAAACTCTTGTAATGATTGTCCTGATTCTGCTTGTTGTTTCTTTGTTGTATGAGTAGTTGTACCATTTGCAGTACTTGTTCCTTCAGGATTATCTAACTTAGGAGTTGAAGTTTCAGGAGTATTATCTGTTCCTGATGGTGCATTATCAACTGGATTATTATTTATATTACCTGGAGATGATGTTTCGTCTCCTTCAGTAACTTGAGATATTTCAACTATCATATGTTGACCCATGATATTTTCAATCTTTGAAATTGATTCATCCATTAACTTCTTACGTTTTTCTTGTAATTCATGAGCATTCTTAATAGTTGCTTCAGCTAATCTTAATTGAACAACTAATTCATATAATACTGATGATAACTTATTACCAATAGCATCTGTTAAATTATCAAGATTACCTAATCTTTGACTTAATGCATTCATAGAATCAACTAAGTTCTTGAGTTTTACAATATTATCTAATTTAATACTATTAATTGCTTCAATGTAATCTTCTAATTCTCCAACATGTTGTTTGAATATTCCGTTATCTTCAATTTGTTGAGTTGCTCCATATACTTTTAATATACCATCTCTTAATATGTTATAACCTTCTTCACCAGCTTCTTGTGCATGCTCATTAATAGCAATTAACATATCTAATGCTAAACTGTACTCTTCAATTGATTTTGACATTGAAACTGCATCCAATGCGGTAAATACTGATTGTAATCCACCATTCATATCATCCTCACTGTTATTACCAATAGTTTTCAATGCATTAATACAATTATTAAATTGTGTAATCATTGGTATTAAATCTTCAATATTGAATTGAGATACAGTTTCATATAATGATTGTAAAGTGTTTAATTGTGTTAAGAATGTATTGCATATATCTGATACATTTTTAATACCTTTAATTATATCTTTATAATCATCTTCAAGATCTTCAAAAAGATCCAACATCTTTTTGTTAATTAAATTACTAATTAACTTTTGAATTGATGGTGTAAACTTATTAACAAATCCATATATATTTAATGAAGGATTACCTAATTTATTATATATGTTTTCTAATTTTGCAATATCATTTAAAAGATATTTACAAACATTTGTTATTGAAGTTAATCCGTCTATAATATCTTCTTCTTCATCTTCAATATCATCAAATAAATCTAATGTTTTATCATTTACTAATGTACCAATTAATGATGTAAGTACTTTTAATGAATCATCTAAATTAATATATAATTTTGAATTTACACCTGTAGAGAATACTTCTAATTCTTTTTGATTTTTTTCATATTCACTACTTATTGCTTTTAATGCATTAATTAATTTTGATACTGAATCTTTCATATCATCAATTGCATCAGCAGCATCTTCAATGTCATCAATATGATTATTAATATATTCTACGATAGAACCATTTGTACTGAATACATCACCATCTCCACCAAAAGTTTTACTCATTGTATTTATAAAACCTTTGAATCCACCATTAACAGATTCACTTTCAACATTATCATTTTTACCTGCAAATAATTTGAAAATATTTAATATTGCATTTAATGAATTACCAATATTTGTTTGAACAGTATTTAATTTATCTGTTAAATCTTCTGTCTTGATATTAGATAAATCTGTTATAACATCTATTACATTCTTTAATGTTTCACCTATTTGATTTATTGATTTTGCAGCTTGCATAGCTGGTGAATCTCCACCAAAGAATCCAGTATCAAATATTTCTTTATTATTTGGATCTTTAACAATACTTAATAATGCTTTACCTAAACAAGTTAATACAGTATATATTGCTTTATATGTTTGACCATTTTCACCAGCTGCTATATCTTTAAGATTCATACTTATCCATTTATCTTCAGGAAGTAAATTACCATCTTTATCATATACTGGAACCTTACCAATTGAATATGCAGCAATTGTTTTAGCAGTCATTGCTAATGTTGCTCCCATATACATCATTGCTTTTGATGCTTGAAGTGCAGGAGAGTCATCCCCATTAGAACTAAATAATTCTGTATTACCTTTTACTGTACGAACTAATGCTTTACCAATACATACTAAAACCTTTTCAATTGATTTACCTGCTTTAATAAATTCATTATCGGCTAATCCTTTATATTCTATTGGTTTACCATCTTTATCCCATTTTGTTGCAATTTTTAAGTCAGCCCAATCTTTAATTCCAATTGCAATACTACCAATTGCATCTCCCATTTTTTGTGCTACTTTTGCAGCATTCATTGCTGGAGAATCAGTAAACCAACCATCATCAAATAGCTCAGGATAATTTTTAGCTACATCTAATAAAGCATTATTAACACAGGTTAAAAGAACTGCTAAATTAACTGCTACTCTATCAAAATCTTTTTGTCCTAATGCTATCCATTCTGTTGGATTACCATTTGAATCATATTTTGAAACAATCTTTAAATCTGCAATTTCTTTAATGCCTTTGGCTATACTACCAACAGCTTCACCCATTTTCTTTGCTACTTTTGCTGCATTCATTGCAGGAGAATCTGTAAACCATCCATCATCAAATAATTCAGGATAATCTTTTGCAACATCTAACAAAGCATTATTGATACATGTTAAAACATTACCAATATTTTCTTGGGCTATTTTAAATTCTTCTTGTCCTAATGATATCCATTCAATAGGTTTACCATCAGCTCCATATTTTGCAACAATTTTTAAGTCTGCCATTTCTTTGATACCTTTGGCTATACTGCCTACAGCTTCACCCATTTTCTTTGCTACTTTTGCTGCATTCATTGCAGGAGAATCTGTAAATAATCCTTCATCAAATAAATCTTTATATCTATCGTCTTTTGCAACACTTAATATTGCATCAATTATACATGTAAGAGTTTTACCAATATTTTCTTGTGCAGTAGAAAAATCTTTATTTGCAATTGTTACCCAATTTGTTGGATTACCTGATGAGTCAAATTCAGTTGGTATTTTTAAATCTGCAAATTCTTTGATTGCTTTTGCCATAGCACCAACTGCAAATGACATTTGTTTAACAACACCTGTTATAACAACAAGTTTTGCTATCTTTAATGGATTTGATGGGAATTTATCAATTAATTCCATTACTAATTCGCCAAATCCACCAATTATAGTTTTCATTTTGTCAAATCCTTCTGGAGTTAAATCAACTGATTGTAATTTTTTCATTGCATCTACAATCATTTCCATAACTTTAGCAGCTAATGCAATAACACCTTCAAGAACTAATAATGCAGCTACACCACCAAAAAATATTGCGGCACCTACACCACTACCTACAGCTAAACCTAATAATGCAATTACAGCTATAAATGAGCCAAATACCCATCCCATACTTTCAAGACCTTCAATTATTGTATCATAATATGAAGGTTGTTTTGATATTTGATACATCATATCCATTACACCTATTGCAAGTAATGTAACTAACATTATAATAGCCATAGCAATAACACCAAATATTAATTGTGATTTAAATAAACCTAATAAACCACATACAAGACCCATTACTGCTACATATATTACTAAGCCTTTTCCAAATTCCCAAGCACCTGCTAATATTTCTGGATGATCTGCAACAATTTTACCAGCAAGCAATAATACAAACCCTGCTAATGCAGTTACAACTAATGTCAATAATATTCCTGGGATTGCTCTTTTCATTAACTTACCAGCAACCCAGAATATTGCAGCTAATGCTATTATGAATCCTCCTAATACCAATACAAATCCAAATATCTTAGCAGTATCTAAATAATCATATAATAATTGTCCAGCAATCATTATAGCTGCAGAGAATACAATTAATGTCATCAATCCTCTTGCGTTTTTAACTGCGTGTTTAAATAATTTACCTATACCCCACAATAAAACACTTATTGCTATTAAGAATGTTCCTAATTCTACAACAAATGCCATTGCATCTTCCCATTTGTATAATTTATGGGCTAATGCACCAGCTATAATTATTGCAGCTGCCATGCCAACAATAATTAATGCTTTCTTTGCATTCTTATACATACCACGTAATGCTTTCTTTCCATAAAGATGGAATAACATATACATAGTACCCATAAATATTGCAAGCTCACCAATAAATGCTAATGCATCAATAAACTTATATTGTGTATGAGCCAATGATCCAACAATAAGTACTGCTGCTGCCATACTAACAACAATCAATGCTCGTTTTGCACCATCATACATACCACGTAATGCTTTCTTTCCATAAAGACGGAATAACATATACATGGCTCCCATAAATATACTTAATTCTAATGTAAATAAAAGTGCATCTTCAAATTTATAAAGTGTATGAGCCAATGCACCAACAATAAGTATTGCAGCAGCCATGCTAACAATAATTAATGCTTGTTTAGCTGTTTCTATATTATCTTTTACAGATTTACTAATCAACCATAATGCACCACTCATTAATAACATAAATGAGCTTAATGTAACAACAAATCCAAATAATGATTTATGATCTATTACTTTATATATTAATGATCCAAATATCATTATAGCAGCACATCCACTAATTAATATTAATGCATTTTGAACATCTTCTAAACTATTTTTAAAGCCATCACTAAATAATTTGAATATTAATCCTATTCCAAATAAGAATGTTGTTAATGTAAATGTAAATCCAAATAATGCTTTGTGATCTAATGTATTATAAATAAATGCACCAAACAATAATATTGCACCACCTGCTGCTATTAACCTTATAGCATCTTTAACACCATCTAATGAATCCTTTAATGATTTAGATATTGAAACAAATGCTTTAGACATCAACCATAAGAATCCACTTAATGTTGCTGCAAATAACATTACATCAAGAATATTAATTGACTTCATAATTAATCCTGCAGCCAATAATATTGCAGCACCACCAATAACAACAGTAAAGAATGTTTTAATTACTTCTTTTGATTTTTTAATGTCTTCATCTTTAAGTTCTGCAAGATCTTCAATAAATTTCTTTAATGGAGAAGATAACTTTGCAATTGTATCTAATGTCTTTTCACTTATATTAAGTACAAATTTAATCTTATTTATCTTTCCTAACTTTGAAATTACCTTTATTAAATTATCTAATTTATCAAGGTCTACATCAACATCAGGTAAATCATTTACATTATTAATAAGTTTATCAATAGATGTAATTACATTAGATAACATCATCAATCTTACAACTTCTAATAATGAAGATTTTACAGATGGTGTTTCTTGATATATATTATTCAATTCTTTTAATATGTCTATAAAAGATTTTAATAATAATGTATTATTTGTGTTAACTTGTATTTTTCCTAATTCTTTAACTAAATCTCTTAATAAAGATACTGTATCAATTGTAAGAGTTAATGAAAATACTTCGTTTAATGAATCTTTAAGTGAAGGTGTTTCTTCATATATTGATGATATCTCATTTAATATATTACCTATTTGTACTGCATTATTATGTGCGGTTTCAATGTTTTGTATATCTTTTAATTCAGTTAATAAATCTGTTAATTCGTTTTCTATAATTGAAGTTATTGCACTTGTCTTTAATGATATATTCATTATTTTCAAAAATGATATATCACCAAATTTTAATGTCATATCAATTACTTTCATCAAAGACTCAATTGCATCTGTTGTTTCATTTACATTATTTTGTGCTGTACTTTGAATACTTTTCAATAAATCACCAATATCATTAACAATAAAATCTTTAATAAACAAAAGATTTAACTTTAATCTTAATTTATGATTAAGACTTAAGTCAGCAATACTTACAATTGCCTTAAATAATTCAGATAAATTATCTATAGCAGTTGATGCATCTTTTTTATTTTTCTTTGCTATTCTGTCTAATTCTTGTGCAATTTCAGGTATACTACCAATTATATGTTTCTTAATATAATTGATATTATTTTTTATTCTTCTTCTCTTTCTTGCATTTATATCAGCAACAACTATAATAGCATTAAAGAAATCTTCTAAAGCATTAATAGCTTTTGTATTAATATTCTTTTGAGCAGATATTGTTTGTAAATTATTTATTAATGCACCAACATATCCTTTTTTATTTGGATCAGTTACTTTAACTAATAATCTTAAACCTTTTGTATTAATTTTTTGGGGATCTATAGATATAACAGATATAATATTATCAATAGCTTTAGATAAATTACCTATACTATCACTTATAGTTATATCTTTTGTTATTTCACCAATATTTGTAATAATTGTCTTTAATGGACTAATATCTTTATCACTAATTACTTTTTGAAGTTCAACTAAATTTTTATTTGCTACGTCAGTTTTAATTTTAAAATCTTCTCCACTTAATTTTTCAAGTAAAGAATATATTCCATTAAATCCTGAAATTACCGCATCAGAATTATCATCAAGTTTAATAGATGAAAATAACTTTGTTAAATTATCGAGAGTATTTTCATCAATAATTTCTATTTTCTTCCCATTAATATTTTCAACAAGTTTTTGAACATCTTCAATATGTTTAATATCAAATATTTCAATTTTATCAGATTCAAGTTTATTAATAAAATCATTAATAGTTGTTATATCAAACAAATCAATTTTATCTTCTTGTTTAATATTTTTGAGATGATTTATTAATTCATAAACATCGAATATATTATCTTCACTGAAAATAATAATTGGTTTATTTTTTAATTCAATTAAATCATTTAATAATTGAGATATATCTTGTATATTAAAAAGATCAATTTTTTGTTTTAATTCAGCTAACAAATCATTTACATTTGTTACATCAAAAATATTAATAGGTTTATTTTCAATTTTTTCAAGTTTCTTAATAATATCATTAATTGGATCCAAATTAAAAATTTGGATTTTTTCATCTTTATCTTTTAATCTATTAATGATATTATTAAGTTTATCTAAATTAATTAATTCATATTGCTTATTATTTAATTCATCAATAATTGATTGAACATTTGCAACATCAATTATTTCTAAATGTGTTTCTTGTAAATCTTTAATAATATTTTCAAGTTTTGTTAATAATTCAGGATCATAAATATCTAATTTAATAGAATTAATTTGTTCTTTTAGATTTTCAAGATCTTTAATAGTAACAACAAGAAAAATATTATCTTCACTTATTTTTTGTAAAGATTCTAATAATTTATTTACATCATCAATATTTTTAGTATCAAAAAATGGATATGATTCTAATTTATTAAATGATTGTAATAATTCTTTAATTGTATCTGCTGCTTTTATATCAATTAAAATTTCTGTTACACTATCTGTTAATGATTTTTTATTTTCAGTCAATTCTTTAACTGATGATGTAATATCACCAGTAATAGGAATAAAATATTTATTGACAAATAATTTAAGATTTCTTAATAATAATTCAAATGATTCATCAATTTCTTTATTAATAGCATTAACATTTTCAGAATTACTAGAAATTAATTTTGATATATCATCATCTAAAATTTTTGATAAAACTTCTGCACTATTTGTAATAATCTTATCTAAATTATCATTAATAGTTTTTAATGCTGTATTGTTTGCTTCGGCATTATTAACAATTTGTTTGTATAAAGATCCTTTACTTGTAAGTGTATCTTTAATATCTTGTACTAAGCCAAATATATTTTTGTTATTTCCTAATAATGTTTTAACTTGGTCATCCTTTTTAATATTTACTTTACCCCATACTAATGAAGCAAGAGTACCCATAATCATTTGGTCGTATGCCAATGATTGCATTGTTCTTTCTTCATCAACTGAACCGTTTTCTTTAGAAGGTAATTTTCTACCAAATTTTGATGCTTTTATTGCTGCAACATTTTTGGAAATATTTGACATTAATGTCTCTTTCTTATCAGCCATTAAAACACAAACATAAATATATTATTTAGTATTATGGAAATACTTAAAATTCCATTATATATAAAAATAAAAGGAGCAAACAATTTGCTCCTAATTTATTGTAATCTTTTATAAGATTTAAGTTCTAATAGCCAGTCTCTTAACTGACGATGTTCCAATCCACATTGTGTATTATCAATTTTTTCTTGACAATGTTCAATAGCTTCATCTAATGTCATAATTAATATTTTGATTCTATTGTTAATGCTCCACGTTTACATCTTCTTTCGGGTGTTAAATGTGAATAACCAAAATAATAACGATACCATGCTTCATGATCTTTTATTTCTTGATCTGTCATAATTAACATTTGATATATTTATAAGACATAAAAAATCGGACATATATCTCTACCGAAGTAAAAATATATGCCCGACTGTCGCAGTGACTGATTACTCAGTATGCCGGCTTCAATAAGTTATTCTTGTTTACTTAGATGTTACAACAGCAACACGACCAGTTGTAATACCAAATGCAACACCTTTACCTACTGCAGAATTAATCTTGCATCCACGTCCTTCAAGATATGCCTTTACAGCATCAGCACGACGTTGTGAAAGAGCTTTGTTATAATCAGCAGTACCTTCATTAGAAGCAAATGCTACAATATCATAAACACCATTTTGACCAAGCTTGTCAAGTTCTGCCTTTGCACGATCATCAAGTTCTGCATTATCAAACGCAAAGAATACATAAGTATCAGTAGCATTTGTAGCTACAGCATTTGTTACTGGACCATTATAATTGTTAACTACACGGTCAACATACTTGATAACTTCAACCTCAGTTGGCTTCTTAGCAAGTTCAGAGTTCAAACGGTCAATTTCTCCAATCATTGCACCTACATCATAAGTCTTAAATGCATGTGTTCCATTGCTTGTCTTGAAGTGATATGTATATCCAACCATTATACCAAATTGTGCATAATTCTTGTTGAACTTAATATTACCAACTTCATTAAGACCCCAATAAACACCTGGAGATACAGTAATTGTATGTGCTTTCTTATTACCAATATTGAAAGCTAAATCAACAGCAGTCTTAGCTGTCAATACATTTTGCTTACCAGCAACTATATAACCGCCTACTGGGAAAGCTGGAGTATAATCGCCAAAATAATGTAACCAACCAAAACCAGTATTAGTCTTTAATTCAAAGAAACGTGGTGTTCCTTGATAACCAAATAAAAGATTTGTCCAATTAATTACACCATTAATACCTACATTTGTAGCCTTAACAAAAGTATTCACAGATCCATTCTTGTGAACATTAAATGCTCCATCTGCAGGAATTGAACCATTAAATCCATAACGATAAGCGTTATCACCAAATACAGCAAAGCCTTCTGCCTCAAGTCCAAATACAGGTGTCAACTCTTTACCAAACTTAACACCAGCGGTTGGGTTAACTGGGAAAATTGAATTGAAATTAAGAGGAGTAGTTGCTCCAACTTCTACACCTACATAAGTGTTGTCAAACAACTTTGCATTCTCAGTTGCGATCTGAGCATTCGCGCTAAAGATCATCATAAATGCGATGACCAATGTTAAAATAAATTTCTTCATCTTTTAAATAATTAAAAAAATTAATAAAATATATTTAAGTCGGTAAATTTTCATTACCAAACAATAATAAATAGTTTTTTATAAATAATTGTTAAATATATACTCTAAAAAATTGCATATTTTATCAAATATTAATTTAAATCAAATTAAGCTTCTCCATCATTAAAATGACTTCTATATATGTAATATTGTTTTAATTGTTTTTGTAATTTTCTATTTTCGGCACAAGCAGTTTGCCACATATTATGATATTTTGTCAAATTATCAACTTTTTGTCTAAGCTTATTATTAACTTGTTTTGATACATTTGCTTCATGAACAACATTATCATAATTCTTTTTTATTTTCTTAAGTTCTTCAATTTCCTTTTTATATTCAATTGCTTTATTTTCCTTAAGAGTTATTTCCTTCTTAAGAGTATCTATCTGCTGCTCATAATTGCGTTTATTGACAATACTTGAAGTTGCCATGTTCATCAATACAACATTAATAACAAATTCAAGATTTTCAATCCATTGTTTTACTTTACCAATATTATCGTATATGACCATATTTCTATAATATATACAAACATATTTGAAAGTATTTCTCTCTTGTTGTATAATTATATCAATGCGGTCAATATCTCCTTTTAATGCAATATGGTCAGATATTCGTACTTGACGAATAGCGTTAAGAGAACAATATATTGAACCACCTGGGCATTCCTTTTGAAGTTTGCCACCAAGTGATTCAATATGCTTTATAATTATTCTTGCTTGTTCCCGAGCTTTACCTGTTAGTTTCATAATTAACTTAATGCTGCTTCAAGAGTATGACATGTCTGTGACGGCATCCAATTAAACATAATAAGATTAAATCCAAAATCTTTTGCTCTATTAATCAAAACCCCAATAATATTGTCTCTTATTTCTCTTTCAGCTTTATTTGTTTTTGCTAAATCAATCCATTTATTTCGTTCTTTGTTGAACTCATCATTTACATCTTTTATAAAATACTTCATTTTATTTTCAGAAACAATTTCTCTTATTGTTCCTTCAATAATAGAATTAAAATGCAAAGATTTCATTTTCATATTACGGGCAAATATACTTCTTTCAACAACACAAGTATATCCAATTGAATATTCAAGCATCTGTTCATCATAACAAGGTACTAAACCCGAAAATGTCTTATTTATCTTTATCATAATTATCTTTTTCTAAATTCATCGAAACATCCATTATTCCAAAATGTCAATTCACAATCAACCCATTTGTTTGTACGATAATCTTTATAACCTCTATCAATAGATGTACATATATCGTCATGATTATATTCAATTAAAATCATCTGTCCTTCTTTATTATAAAGAGGAGAAAAATCAACAATATAATTAGGCATTACAAATTCTCCATCTTCCTGCTTATGATATGTCATACACAAGATACAATATCCAGGATATTCTTTACAACGAATCAACCCACAAATACCACCAAATGTTTCAAGTTTATTATTATTCCATTCACATTTGTAATAAGCCATATCAAGACCACCAACACGACATCTTGTATATGTTTCGTCCTTTGACTTAAGTTCAAGTTTATATTTTGCTACGTCATTCATAATTATCTTATCAAATATGTTATTTCAATATTTCTAATTTTTCCTGGTAATGTTGGTTGCCAATCCATCTCCCATAATGTATTAAGTTTCTTATTGACAATTTCTAACTTTGAGTCATCAATTAATCTATGAGGATTTTCTCCTTCATACATATAATTAAGATCTACTTTAAGTTTGAACCATGTCTTGATATGATTTAATACACATCTATGTAAAGACATATTTTCAGATATTAACCAATACCAATTTCGTTTTTGCTCAAATTCAGCAGTTGCATATCTAAACCATTGGTTGTCTTTAGTTGGCAATTCAAATGTTATTCTATATTTTTTCCAAAGTAAGCTCATAACCAAAAATATCTAACAAGTTTATAATAAAAATCTCCATATCTTCCAAGTTTGTCATAAATTGCTTGGGTTTCGCAGTAATTACAGATGTCTTTAATCAATTTTTCATCTACATCAATGATTCCTTTAATTTCTACAGAATTATTTAATGTACTAACAATATTATTGAAAAAACTTGGTTTATTGTCAACCTTTTCAATAAAATATGAACAAGCATCTCGAAGTATTTGCTTACGAATTTTTTTCATATTTAATTATTTTATAATTTTGTCATTAACTGACAAACAAGTTTCTGTACATTCTTATGATTATTGAGAATATCGTAATTATAAAGAACATTGTAAATTGCTTTAGCTGTATACTTACGATTACCATCAAGAGCATAACCAGTAATGTATTCAGAAAGAACATTATATTCAATACCCATTTCTTCCCAAGAATACAAATAATCTTTTGTTGCCTTTGCAATCTTTTTCAGGATCTGACCGAACTCATCATTTGCTCGTTCTTCCCACAATTTCATTTCTTCATCGAGATTCATATTCTTTATATTATTAATCTTCAGTATGGAAATATGTATAACTAACAATCATCTCAGGATCTTTACGCTCGTTATTAATGATACATTCCCTAATTTGAACTTTATCAAATCCGTTATAAATAACCTCATCAGAATCAACTAACTTGTCAGTTTCTGGATCAAGAGTTTTATAATGTTTATTCAGATTTTCTTCCATCCACTTCTTCATCCACTTCTTAGCACCTTTGAAAGTAAAAGTGCGATTAAGAACTTGACCTTTGAATGAAATTTCCCAGAATGTAAATTTAATCTTCATTGTTCATTTATTTTAATTACAAATATAATATAGTAAAGAAAATAAAAAATTCAAATATTATATAAAAAATTACAGCCAATTATATTTGTTTACTGTATCTTTATCTTCACAATCATTATATCTATTTTCCCAGTCCTTTTCGTATTTTGAATCCTTATAGTCTTCTTCATCCATGAATACATATCGGCTCATTTGATTTGTTCGACACATATATCCACTTAGTTGAAAACCTTCATCAAAAGTACGAAGCATTTGTTTCAATGTAAATACTGGTTTATCATTTTCAACAATATCATTGTAAATATCGGGAAACATTTTCTGTATGTCCTCTAATGAAGCTTTATTAAATTTAATATAATCATCAACATTTATTGGATTATTAATTAAATTCTTATCTTGTGCAATTTTCAATATTGCCCATTTAATATAATGGTCAAAATGATCATTAACATGACTAGCTGGTGAATAATGTTTCATATTATTTAATATTTAGTTTTAAAATACCAATCTGCTAACTCAAATGCGTCATTCTCATCTTTTGAAGACCATTCAATAAATTCACTGCTATAACCCTTTTCATTGTGTTCTGAAATATCTTCAAAGGTTTCTCCAGTTTCAAGATTCTTAATTGTAAGAACAATAATTGCCTCCCCACCATCATCAGAAGTAACAGCAAGAAATAAACCAGTATCTTTAAACTCATCTTTAGAAACTTCAACAGGATTATAAGTATACATATTTCCATTCTCATCAATATCATCAGGATCTACAGAATGGAATATATATTTCTTATCAAGAACTTCATATTTTGGAGTTGCAATATCTTTTACAAAATTATAAAAAATATCTCCAATATTCAACTCCCAATATGAATCTTCAATATTATGTAAACGAATTGTTTTGCCTGTTTGAAATATCTTCATATTAATTTTATTTTAATTACAAATATAATATAGTAAAGAAATTAAAAAATTAAATAATATATGAAATATTTCATTAAAAATAAAAGGGAGAATCAATCTCCCTTCATATACAGTACTTCTTTACCGTATGTTTCAGCTGTAAATTTCTCAACCTTACAGCCTTTTGAATTTTCCCATCCTGGACACATCAGAATTGCATCACATAGTATAACTTGTTCAATATCTCTACCCATATAATATGCAGTACGTTCAATTGCAAGATGATTACCTAATGCTTCATCATCAATATGATTTGAATCTATTGGAGAAATCCATTCATATTTTTTGTACTTTTTCTTTAAGTATTCCTTTGCTGCATCATTACGTTCATATACAGTATCTTCTTGAAATGCTATCGGTAAAGATATATAAATTTTCTTTTTATTCATAATCGTCATCATAAATTTCTGTTTTGAAATTATCTCCAAGTTCATATACACTTATTATTGGATAATATTCTAATCCAAATTCATTTTCATGATCTTGTATTGCTCCTTGGATGTCTTGTACATTATCATTATGCACTATTCTATTTTCAACATCTTTACCGTTCCAATATGATATTAAATATTTCATTCGTGTATTAATATTTCTAATAATTTTCCGTATGCAAGCATTTCTCCTGAATGAACACACATCTCTTTTAAGTAATCAACATCGTTCGTACTTAAATAATCGTTTTCAGCAAGTTCATAATTCACTTTTGCTTTATCATATAATTCTGATAGTAATCCTGGAGTAATCATTCTTTTATCTAATTAATTTATATATCAAATGTCTGCTCTAATAATGCTTCCATGTTTTCCATAACATCTTGATGCATTTCTTCATCAGTCATTACCTTTCTATAATCAATTTTTCCATCAGTCCATCTATGTTGAACTTTAATAAAATCAATTAATTGGTTTTCAATTGTATCTTCTTCATCATCCCAATCTTCAATTCTACAATATGGAACTTCATCAAATGACATATCTGTTACATCATCATTCAGTATAATACCATCTCCATCACAACGACCATTTACTGTTTCATAGAATATAACATCACCATCAAATGTATATTCACCTTTTGCATTTTTGTTAATCTTTGAGAACTTAATAGCCATTGAACCTGATTCATATCCTTCAAAATAATACCATTTACCATCATAAAATTGTTCAAAATTAGCAGTTTCTTTAGCTGATTTTACAATTTCTCTAACTTCAGGTATATCATCAATAATACGTTGTGCTGTATAAAATGGATCATTCTCAAATTGAAGTTTACCATTTTTATCTAGATGATGATCAAATTTCTTTAATGGTAAATTTGGATCATTTATTTCAACAACATCATGAAGTTCACGTCCATCACACATAAGATTTATAACTTGCTGTATTGCATCTTGAATTGATGGTGAAAATTTTTCATAAGTATTTTCAAGCTTATTCTTTTTACGACGTTTTCCTTCAGTTATAATTAATCTACAATATGATTCAAGCATATCAAGACTGTCTTCAGTATCATCTTTTAATGGATAATGTTCAAGAGGTGCTTCATATACATAATTATAGCTCCACACCCAATGAGTCCATATATCAAAATAATATTCTTTATTCTTCATCTGGTTTTATCTTATAAACTTTATTATATTCAATTGCAACAATATAACGATTTTGTGGTGTTTTATAATTACCACAATAATCTAAAATTACTGGGGCAATATCTTTAATAACACACCCATCAAATTCAAACATTCCAACAACAGAACCATCTCTATCTACTAAAACAACTTCAATTCCGTCATCAAAATTTTCTTGTTTTACAAATTCAATAACATTATAATCATCACTCCAATCAATAACTGAAATATATATCATATTCTTTTGATGACCAAATGCTACATGACTTACACATTCAGTAAATCTTATATCACCTGTTTTAAGTCTAAATTCAAATAAATCACTCCACATAATTTCTTGTGGAATATCTTTTACTGTACATTCAATCTTTCTCATCGTTTGATATTTTATATCTTTCTCGATTTGGATATACTATGTTATTAAATCTCTGAAACAATGCAAGAACATCATCAATCCAACAGTCATCAAATGTTAAAACATGTTTTCCGTCAATATAAAGTGAAATACAATCACAAACTTTGAAATGCTCTAATTTGATTTTATGTTCGTATGTTGTATCATCAGGATCTCCAATGTTATGATATACTGTTATTTCTTCATCAATCATAATTTAATGCTTTACATCTGAACTTCCAAAACCTTTATCTCCTCTTTGTGAGTTTTCCATAATCTTATCATAATTGTCTTCATCAGTTTCGACATATTCATCATGGAAAACAGGAATCAACATCATTTGTGTTAACTTATCACCACAATAAACAATGTTTTGTTTATCTTCAATTACTTCTTTTGTATATGACATTGAAAGGTGAACAAATCCTGCATAATCTTCATCAACAAGACATGCACGAACATCCCATCCTTTATTACCATTACCTGACTTATTTACATATAATCCTGCAACACCAATGCCAAGCATTCTAAATAACTTAACTGCGTCAGATGGACGTGGTGCAACTTTATCACTTAATACAGTATCTAATGCAACTTTAATACCTGAATTGATAAATAATGTATCGTTAAGATGCATCTTAACACCTACTTTATTATTTGTTTCATCATAAATAACAAATTCATTAATAAAATATTCAATAGCTAATATTGCAGATTCATTCTTTATTTCCTCAAGATCTGGATCATATACAGCAAAAAACAAATGTACTAAATTAGGAATTTGTTCTATAGGAATATTTGACTTTTTATCAGCAAGAACAATATTAAATCTTTGTGCAATACCTCTAATATATTCGTGTGTTTTTCCGTATGATTTTTCAAATGCTTTATAAGCACGTTCAACCTTTTCAGGTGTATCTAAGTTTGGAATATAATAATCAGTTCCAGCTGATGTATAAGTATTTGTTGGCTTTATGCCAAATGCGTTATAACACTTCATTCAAATTTTAACATATATTTATAAATTTAAATAGTTTTAACAATGCAATTATTCTAAATTAAATGTTCTTTTTTCATAATCATCAGGATATATATAACTAAGCATCTTTGTATTTAATTTTGACATTTCTTTGAAATAATCACTATCAGAATCTACCATTATCATAGTTCTTAAATCAACTAAACATCTATCATACATTGCTTTTAATATATCCTTATTTGTACTAAAATCTTCAAACAAACTTGCAATTGCCGCAACTGTACCTAATCTTGTATCATTAGGATTTTCTCTAATTATAGATCCTTGTGCTGCTCTATAATTAATTTCAATTGTATTTGCAATAATTATCTTACTTGCATTATATACCCAATATGGAGTTGTACGAATATCCTCAAATGTTCTTGATGTATCGTATGGTCTTGTTTCAACTATTGAACGCTTTAATATCTTTGTCCATGGCATGAACTTAATTAAGTTATCATAAAACATTACTGAAAGATTACCAACATGATTATTGTTTATAACGAATGTTTTATTAGCAACAAGATTTTCACGTTCTCCATTTTGATTAATGTATTTAATACCAAATTCAATTATATCTGCATTATGTTCAACTATCATATTATATGCACGTAATGCAAAATCATTATTGATATAATAATCATCTGCATCTAAAAACATAATATAATTACCTGTTGAATTTGCTATACCAAAATTTCGAGCACCGCCACATCCAAGATTTTGCGGAGTCTTAATTATTTTATATTTACAACTTCCAAATTGTCCATACTCTTTGAAAAATATATCAATAATTTCATGGGTCTTATCTTCTGAATTATCATCTATTAAAATATATTCAATATCAAAATCATCAGAAATTTCTTGGTCCCATACACTATTAATACATTTCAAAATATAATTTTCACAATTATAGAAAGTTGTAATAATACTTATTTTATCTTTCATTCAATTAAAAGATATTTATTTATAGAAAATCATAATAGTATTTTCAGTTAATCTATCGAGAACTCTAAACTTATTGACATAAGGCCAATTGTTTGTTGTTTCGGTTGGAATTGCTATTCCATTTTCTCCAACAGTACATAACTGACCAGGCTGACATGTTCCATCATCAACCACAATACATTTACCTAATAAATTTACTCTTACCCATTCAGGTCTATCTGAACGCTTTTTGTAAATTCTTGATTTATCAAATTGTTCATTTATAACTGGAACAACTTCAATATCTTTATATGTTGCAATATAAGGCATTTCATTAATATCATCATATGCATTTACTGCAACTGCTTTATCCTTTTCCTGTAAGAAACAATCTCCATATTCATTACAAAGATATTTGCCTTGCCATTCTTCAGGATCATCTGATGTTATAACTGTATTAATAGTTGTAACACCAATAGGATAATCTCCTTTATTTGCTAACTTGATTTTCCCAGGTTCCTTTTCATCAAAAGAAACAAATCTTCCGTAAGGAACTATATCAAACTTAAAAAGTTCGGACCATTCATACATCTCAGAATATCCGAACTTGTTCATTAAACTGTTTATAAACATGTTTCTTAACGATTGTAATTTTTTGGATCCTTGCCTTCAGCAATTATCTCAGCCTTTGTTTTAATAAACTCAAGCTTCATTGTATTCAAGTAATTTTCAACTATATTCTTGAAACGACGATAGTTAAACTTTCCTTGTACTTCAATTGTGATACATGGATCTGTCAACATATTTTCAGTAGCAATTTCATATCCAACTTCCTTGCTAATCTTTGTATCATAAGGATGTTGCTTTGACATTCCAATTACTAAAATTGTCTTCTCTTGATTTTTCACAGGCTTTAGAGAAGTCTTTTGCCCATTCAAATTTAAGTATCCCTCTGAAGGAACACCGACCTTATACAAGTTACCTACAAATGCAACAGCCTGCAATGTACCGTACTTTCTATAATGTCTACCATTAATACTTACATCTGTGTATACATCTCTATTTTGAGTTGCTGTAGTATACGTAAATGTGTTAACTAACTCTTTAAACAAAAATTTATTTTCACTAAAATTCATAATGTTTAAAAATTTAATAATACGTTTTAACTCCTTTATAATAGGTTTCTTTTACAAACTTTATATCTTCTTTTGGAACAGCATCTTGATAAACAAATGTAACTGTCCAATTTTTTACTTCATCAATTGTACGATTTATTAATGTTCCTTCTTCAACTTCATCATCAAAATATGTACATAAAAGTTTTGATAACCCCGTACTCCAAGTATTAATTTCTAATTCTTCAATATAAAAATTATCACAAATACTGTTATATTCTTCTGATGTTAATGCGTTAGATAAAAACAAAAATGAATTTAATGCACCAGCAGAAACAAAAGCAAATTTTGATTTTTTGTAATATGGAATTGCATGTTTCCATGGTTTAATACTTCCTAATAATTCATTTATCTTTTTTTCTCCAACTTTCTTACAATATGTTGGTGGTAATCCTAATATTACATCTCCCTTATATTGTTTATGTCTTAATCTAAAAACTTTCATACTTCTTTCTTATCTAAAGGTTCACAATGTGTCCAAAATCCAAATAAATCCCAATGATCTTCATCTCTTAATTTGTCAATATCATAAACATCATTAATTGAATGAATCTTAATTTCTTTTCCTTTATTATCGAAAACATAATAAAATGCTACTCCATTTTCAAATTCAGAATCAAAATCAACTCTTACAAATTTACAATCTATCATTGGAATAGTATGCATTACTGACATTTCAATATCTGATAATTTATATGGCCACATAATTCTAAACATATCTCCTTCTTTTGGATCTGGACGTTTGTTAAAATCAGTCCATAAATCTTTAATAAAAGGGGCCATTATACTGACAAATTTGTAAAATTCTTTATATGTTCCTATCATATTATTTAACTTCTTTAACAAAATTAATATAGAAATTTAGTAGAATTTAATTCAACATTAAAATAATTAATTGTCTTTTTTAAACCTTCTTCTAATGAAATTTTTGGTTTATAACCAAACATATTGAATGCTTTAGATATATCTGCCTTACGTTGAATAGGATCATCTTTAGGCAATTCTTTGAAAACAATCTTCGATTTACTTTCTGGAATTAATTTTAATACAAGATTTGCTAATTCTATCATTGTAAATTCTCCAGGATTACCAATATTTACAGGACCCATTTCATTATCTATTTTCATAAACTCTGTCATTCCATATATTAAATCATCAACATATTGAAATGATCTTGTTTGTTTGCCATCTCCATATATGGTTATATCTTTATTCAATAATGCTTGACAAACAAAATTAGAAATAACACGTCCATCATTAGGATCCATGTGTGGACCATAAGTATTGAATATTCGAATGATTTTACATTTAACACCTAATTTATGATATTCATACAATATTGTTTCAGCAATACGTTTACCTTCATCATAACAAGAACGTGGCCCAATTATATTAACATTACCATGATATTCTTCGTTTTGTGGATGATGATTAATATCTGGATTTCCATATACTTCTGATGTTGATGCATGTAAAATTTTTGCATTATATTCTTTTGCTAATTTACAAATCCACATAACAGCTAATGATGTCTTAATTGTATGTAATGGATTTTTCATGTATTTAGGTGGAGATGCAGGACATGCTAAATTATAGATTTCATCAACTTTATTATCAAAAGAATTTACAATGATATCCTTAGTATGATCGTATGCAAAATAATTTGTTATATCAATTATATTAAATAAGAAATTTTCATTATTAATAAAATCTTTCAAATTAGTTTCACGTCCTGTTTGTAAACTATCAATACATAAAATTTTATTATTCTTATCTGATAATAAATACTTTATTAAGTTTGTACCAATAAAACCAGCACCCCCAAATATTATTATATGTTTCACTATTATAACAAATACATTTATTTATAAATAGAAAAGGTTGAACCACTGTTCAACCTATTATTGATTATTTTTCAATTTTTGATTTAGCTTCCTTTTTGAAACTAGCTTTAGCATCGGCATTTTCTTTATTCAATTCATCAACCTTTGCTTGAGCTTCATTTTCAGAATAATAGAAATTTTCCATTGTTCCATCACCCATGTATACTACATAGACATCTTCTGAAGATTCAGCTTCTGTAATAAACTCTTGTAATGATTTCATTTATGTCGTTCTATATATTTTTATAATTTAAATTCTCCTGATATAATTATAGCTTGTGTATTGTACTCGTCTTCTACTGTTGCAATATAGTTATCATTATATTTATATATGACAAATATTGTTGAATTATTGTCTTCTATTTCATCAACTTTTTTATCGTCAGTGCATTCATCCCATAAATGATCTAATGTTTTATCCCAATCATAATCATTATATAAATGAACAGGAGTATCTATTGGAAAATATTTTTCTAATTTTTTAATTGTATTTTTTGATATATCATAATCATCAACTGATAAATCAATTTCATCAATATATCCTTCTTGACTAGGCATAACTGTTATTTCTTTTGCTGATTCTAATATGAATTTTTTTATGTCTTTCATAATATTGTTTTATTTATTTATAACAATCAACATTGTTTCTCCTTTATCAAGTAATTCAAGAAGTTCTTTATATGTATATTCTTCTTCATTTTCATCACGCTCAAGAAAATCTCCATTAGGACGCCATGTATGAACATTCCATTCTTCATCAGTATTTATTGTCCATGTTGATTTGTTCTTTAATCTTGCAAGATAAAAATATTTATCAATCCAATATTTACCAACATGCTCATATTGGTCAGTTACTTTATCTAATGATTCTTTATCATAACAATAATCTACGACGTCAACTTTCTTTTTTGTTTTGACATCTTTTACTGTTACTTCCTCAATTGTTTTGCCTTCCAAGAATAACTTAAGATCTTTCATAATTACAATGTATCGTCTCCTCTTGAATCATCATCTTCTGAATCATCGTCATCATCTGATTTAGATCCTTTATCGTCATCTTTATTATTGTCATCATCTTCATCTTTATTTTCATCATCATCCTTACGTTCTTTACGTTCTCCAGTTAATGAGAAAACAGATGGATTATCAGTTTCACCAGCTTCAAGTAAATCAAGAATTGATTGTATTAATTTCTTTACTTCTTCAGGTAATTCTACTAAAGAGTCTTCATCAAAATCTTGTACCCATATTGCCTTTTCACCTTTACCAAATATATGCATAAGTGAACGTGTATTTTCTACAGTTGTCTCTTTGTATTCACCATCACCTTCTGCTTTACCAAATGGCATCTTCTTAGTGTATTTCCAACGAAGAGCAATTGCTTCTTCACCACTCTTAAATTTAATAGCAGAAAAATAATATTCACGTGGAAGTTGAATTTCTTTAGAAACAAGTAATTCAAGTTGTTTTGCAGCTTTAACTTTATCTGGTCCATCAAGAAGTTCCAATACCTTTGAAACAGTTTCTGACTTCATTTCTTCTTCAGAATCATCTTCTTTAATAAATGTACCAATTTCAAATTCATCTAACATTGATTCATTTGCTGCTTCAGGCATTGCATTAAGAGCCATCTTGTTAGGATCTTCAGCTGTCTTTATATCATTTGGTGAGAAATAAACAACATAATATCCACCAAGATTAATAAATGTAACAGTTGGTAAACCTTGTGATGTTATATAACCATATAATGAACTTGTACCATAAGTAAATACATCATTATACATTGCTCTCCAAAGTATTTCTTCAGTCTTTTGTTTTGATATAAATTGTGAACTTGATAATTTGATTGAAACATTATCTTCACCAACTTCAGCAACAACACCAAGTAACAAACAGAATAAATTCTTTACATTTGTCAATATATTTTGAATAGGTGTATAATGATTAGTGACACCTGTTTTAGTTATTTGATTCCCAGGTTGTGCACCTTCTTTAATTATTCTACTTAATCTTTTCATAAATATTTATAATATATGTACTTTATTAAAAATAAACATTAATTTAGAACTGTCTCCAAAAATGGAAAATTTGTTGTAATGTTGCTTTACTAAATTTACCTTCTGTATAAAATGCAGTTGGCAATAATCTTGCAGGTATATTGAATGTTGCACCTCTTAACACAGGAATATACATTTTTGTACCGAATGCAATTTTCTGATTAGTCTTTAACAAATGTTTCAACATCTTATAAGACATAATCATATTTGGTTTTGTACTTGCTTCATTAAAGTATTTTTCAAAATATGGACGGAAATGAGTAAATACTTGTTCAAGTATACGTGCTCTTGTAAATGGTGGATAATAATGTAAGTTCAACATACACTCACGAATATTACCATCTTCAGTTCTCATAATACCGAAACTTATACAAAATGGATAGTTATCATAATATTCAAGTTCTTCTTTGAACTTTGGTTGCGAATAATTAAATAAAACAATTTGTCCAGGCAAAATATATTTTTTGTCTGGTCTTAAGTTTCTTAATATTTCTTTATAAGCTAATTTAGAGCGCATTGATGTTGGTTTTCTTGCTAATGGATGATTATCAATTGCAGCATCTAAATGGAATGCTCTTATTTCATCATCGGTATATATTTTCTTATCTAAATCTTTAAGATTAAATATATGACCTAATGTTGTCTGTTCTGGTTTCTTAATTAATGGCATTACAAATCTCCGTTAAAATACTTTTGTATATAATGAAATACATCAGGCATAAACTTAAATGTTTTATTCTTAAATGTATTTGCATCTATCCATTCATATTTTGAATGTTCTCGAGAAATTTTTACATCAGGATTTGATTCTAATTTGATTAACCAATATTCTGTATCAGAAACAACTGAACCATTATTTTCATGCTCTTGTTTATCAATAGCTTTCATTTTTTGTTGTTCATTGAAAGTTAACTTGATTTTTGTTTCTTCTTCAATTTCTCGAATTATTGCTTCTTTATTGTTCTTATCTTTTTTGTCAACTGAGCCACCTACGAATCCCCATTGTCCACCAAAGTTTTTCATATAGTTAGCTCGACGTAATATTAATATCTTTTCATCTTCAGATACCAATATCCCATCAACATAATGTTTTATCTCGCCTTTATTTTCATTAATCCAATCTGTTATATGTTTCATGATACGTATCTTTTAATTCCTGACCAAATTTTTTTATCTGATTTTGAAAATTCATCATCAGGACAACTTAATATATAATCTGCTGTTTTATTTATTATTTCAAAATATTCTTTAAGTAATGACCATTGAACTCTTGAATTATCATTATCAAGTTGTTCTAATCTTTTATTTAAATCATCATAATCTTCAAGTTCTTCTTTATCTAACTTCCCAAAGAACTCATCATAAAGCTTATATTCCTTCCACATTTGATATGCAACCATAATTGTTAACATATCAAGTTTTTTAATAGGACCTACTTTATTTTCACTTACAATTTCAATTAAATCTTTCATATTATTATTTCTTTGTATATTCTTGGGCTTTTTCTTTTGATGGACATGATGGACTAATTGTATTTACTGATATAACTTTTGTACCATTTGATGATTGACCGCTTTTCTTCATATCCATATATGTATTATAAGAAACTACTCGTTTTGAACTTTTTGTTTTTGTTGGATCTTCATTATTCTTATCTGGAGTTACAATTTCAATTGCAACCCATGTTTCCCCAGGTTCTTGAACTTTAGGTTTTTGCTCAGCTTCAATTAAATATAATGTAAGATCTTTCATTGTTTTTCACTTAAAAATTTTTCTATATCTGATTTATTCCAATAATTATTATAAAGTTCTTTAATTTGTTCTTCGTTATCACCTTTCTTATTGATAAGAGTTTTAAATTGCTTTATATTATTTGAAGGTATTTCATATATTTCATATATTTTCATACCTTGTTTTTGCATTTTTTGAACAAATGATTGTGCTCTATTTAATGATGACTGATATGATATTGACATTTTTTCGTCTGCATAATAATACCATCGAATAGCATACTTAACATCACTTATAGATTCATTTATAAAATTATTTAAATCTTTCATGCTTCTATTTCATTAAAATTTTTGATTTTGAATTTACCTGATACATGATCTTCAGCATAAAGAGTTACTTCATATTGTGTATCAATATATTCACCAACAAATACTAATTTTTCATCTGATGAATCTTCTTCAACAAAATCAAATCCTGCCTTATACATTGCATCTTTAATATCATCGATTTTAACCATTTTAAAACCATTTCTGATATTACCAAATTCTCTAAGAGCTAATCCTATTTCTTCATGAAGATCTTCAGATTGAGTTGATTCTAATATAAAATTTTTAATATCTTTCATATTATCCTAATTTATAGTTAAATTTAACTTTATTTTCTTTTAATACTTCTTGAATTTTATCAAGCATCGCTTTAAGAACATATTCATTTGTTGGTGACTTCTCCATATCACCTTCATAATCTTCAGGCCAATAAACATTTGCTTCACCCTTTAAACCATCTTCATAGAATATTCCACCAAAGTAATCTTCCATGTCTTCAAGTAATTCTTCAAATGTCCATGTTCCTTCATTGATTTTTCTTTCTAATATACTATCTTTTAAGTTTTTCATAATTATGCATTATCTTTATATTCACTAAAATCAAGAAGTTTTTCCTTCTCACAATAATTTCCAATAAGTTCAACGATATCTTGCAAATATCCTGCATCCTTATCTTTATCACCTCTACAAATATCGGCTCCAGTAACTTCATTTATTATATCCATAATAAATCTTAAAAATTCAGAAACATCTTTTGCTTCTTTATCCGCATAATCAAATACAGCATCCCAAGCTTTATTTTCTAAATTTCCACTTTCATTTATTAATTTTTCTTTAAGATCTTTCATTGTTATAAACATATTTTTTCAAATGCATCAATTGCATCAAAATCATTATCTTGCATTATATCATTATTATAACAGAAATCATAAAACTTTTTAATCAATTCAAGATCTTCAGGTAAAATTACTTTTTGATTAATCTTTTTATAATTTTCTGTATTTTCAAATACATCATATAATGAATCGAATTGTTTCTTTTCATCATCGGATAAAGAATCAATGAATTTTTTGAACTGTTTTATTTCATCGTCCTCTCCAAGATTTCCTAAAGCAGTTCCAATAAGTGTTCCTAAAGCACGACGTTCGTCTATATTCAATTCAAACGTCTTTTTCTTTTCTAATATGTATTTATTTAAATCTTTCATAATTCCTTATTTGGTTTTTCTCTAAGTTTTAATTCAACTTTATCTCCAGGTTTTGACATATCAGCAATTGTTTCATAAAATGATTTAATAATATGAAAATGATTTTCTTCTTTATCTAAATCATATTTCATTGCTTTCATACCTTTTTCTAAACAATCTTGAAGTTCATCTAATTCATCAACATTTAATAATATTGTTGAATCTGATGAATATCCTTTTGGAGTTCTTGATTCTTTTATTTTATTAATTAAGTCTTTCATTATTTGTATTATATATTTAATAACCTATGCAACAAGACATATCGTACATATCAAATGGATCTTGTACTGTTCCTGCTGCATGACAATTAAGTGTTCCAACCATAAATGGATCTTCTGCTCCTTTTACATAGATTTCAACTTTGTATTGTTTCCATTGTGACATACCATCTTTTGATTTACGATATCCACCATCATCAGGAGCAATAGATACTTCATATTCGTGAGGTGCATTTTTTATATTCTTAAATGCATCTTCAATATCTTTTTTAACCAAACCAACACCTTCCCAAGCATCATCATGATAAAACTTACCGGTTGTACCTGTCTTTTCAAGTTGTTTATAAATTGCATTTTGAACCTTTTTCTTTTCAGGTGCTTTAATTGATTTGTCTAATACACCATCTGAATATGATTCATTAAGTATATCCTTTAAGTCTTTCATAATTTACCAAATTCTTATAATTGTAGAATTATCAATTTCAGTTGTATCACCAATCTTTAAATCATCAAGTTCAGAATAAAGACCTTCTTCAACACCAACAAATTCTTCATATTCTTTTGAAGAATTTAATGCTTGAATACCAAAGAAATCATCTGATGAATTTATATAAATAAATCCTTTTTTAAATTTCTTTTGTCCATCTTGAATATTGAATGTATGATATTCACCACCTTTACCTACTTCATTTTGAACTTCAGAAAAAAGGCGACAATATTTACCTTCATTTATTAATGTTTTTATATCTTTCATAATTTAGATATTATTTTATTTGCAATTATTAATGGATGCAAATCTTGAACTAATTCAATATTATATTTTTCACAAGTTAATCTAACATTATCCCATCTATAAAAATTAGGAGTACAAAATACAATTAATTTATTTGTATTTGCATATAACCCAAGTTCAAGAAGACTTATTGGAGATTTTGAATTATCTAACAAAACCATCACAATAACATCTGCACTATCTAAATGATCTTGTTCCCATTTAATTTGTTTTTCCATTTCTTCTTTTGTTGGATTAGGATTCCAATGTTCACGACGCGGATTATATACTTCGCATTCAATTCCAAGATTAATCAATTCGATAATTACTTTATCTTGCCAATTCAATGAATCTCCATTATCAATTGTACCTGCTAAAAATACAGATTTTGCATCTAATCTATTCGCCCCCTTATTAACTATTTCTTCAGGAGTAATAATTATCATTTTATTCTCCATATCAATTTATTTATTTATCTTCAGTATTTGCTACTTCTTTATCAAATTTCTTTTGCCATTTCTTATAATCATCTGCAGTCATTTGGAATGGTGTAATATCTAATGTGCATGTAATTAAGAAATTGTAAACATTACCAACATTATTAATTGATACATCCAATACTTGAGACCAATTAATTTCTTCTTTACCTTCAAGTTTGCCAAGTATTTTTGCAACATCTTCTAAACCTTTCTTAATTGATTTATCTTTTTCTTCAAAACCACCTTCTCCTTTAACAAAGAATATTTGAACTTTACCTTCTGTTTCTAATACAGTTGGATATCCAAATCCAAATTCATCTACAATACCTTTAATATAATTGTATAACTTTTCATTATATAAAGCATCTGTAGGCATTAAAGTTGTTGTTTGTGGTTCTCCTGATTGATAACCAGTTCCACTTGTAAGTCCATAACCTCTGAAATATAAAGGTTCTTTTGTTTCTTCTAGTGTTATACCTGGGAATCTGTATCTATTACTAAATTGATAATGAATATCCCAAATATTTTGAATCTTTGGAGTATTACGAAGCATACTAACAATTTCACTTTCAGAAAAATACTTAGGATAAGAATATGGGTCACAACATTTTACATCCCCACAACATGGTTCACAGCAACAACCACAGCATTCATTTATCTTTTGTCCATCAAGATTATTAATAGACTTTACCAATTCCTCATCAATACCTTCTAATGAGATATAATTATATGTAAGGAAATCATTTAGAGTTTTCATATTATAATATAGTATATTTTATTCTTTATTTATTCAAAAAACTTTTCTGTTACGATAATAAACTTTGCATTATTACGATGTGCAAATTCATTTGCTGCTTTCCATTTATCACAGTTCTTTATCCATGATTCTTTAAGCCATCTTGAATCTAATGCTCCTGGTTTAATAGTTTGACTATAAGGTTTAACTTCAACAATTATTTTATGTCCATCATATGTTTCGATAACATAGTCTGGATAATAATCATGTTCATTATTGTCTAATCGGCAAATATATGGAATTGCAATTGGTTCACTTGCCCATTGTTTTATCTTAGGATTATTCTCACAAAATTGTATAAACTGAAGTTCTAAACCCGAACGATATATTATAGGTTCTCCTTTTACAGATTGAAACAATTTAGTTGTCCATTTAGGATTAACATACCCTTGATGAAAACGACTATTCTTTTTTGGTTTATTATTTTTTATACGATTTTCATAAATTTTACTCATATTTTATGGTACATTATCCTTATAAATGTATATTTTTAATTAAAAATAATATTTATATAATTGTATATGCAATATAATGATAATATAATTAATGATTTATTTTGGGGAAATAGACAATTTAAAATTAGAAAATATAATAAATTGATAGAAATAAATAAAGATAATGATATAATTAATTATCTTATAAATAGATATGATAATTTTAATTCATATAAAGAAACGTTATATCGTATAAAACATAAACTTGAAAACCAGCCAAAATGTCCTATATGTGGTAAAGAATTAAAATTTATTAATACATCTAAAGGATATAATAAATTTTGTTCAAATACAAAATGTAAACAAAAAAATTTGGAAAATAAAATATTTGATAAATATGGAGTAAAAAACGTTGCACAACTAGATATTGTAAAAGAAAAAATAAAAAACACATTTATTACAAATTATGGTGTAACGAATCCTAATAAAGTTAAAAAAGTTAGAGATAAAATAAAACAAACATGTTTAGAAAAATATGGAGTTGAACATCATTGGCTTAATTCAGATATAAAAGAAAAAAGACATCAAACATGGCTAATTAAATATGGAGTAGATGTATGTTCACAGGCAGAATGTGTTAAAGAAAAAATGAGTAAAACAATACAAGAAAAATATGGAGTAAATTGGTTTACACAATCACAAAAATTAATTAATTCATCAAATACTGAACAAGTAAAAGATAAAGAATTTCAAACAAAAATTAAAAATATGAAATTTTCAAAATCAAAAGAAGAAGATAAATTGTATGAATTACTTATAAATAAATTTAAAATTGTTAAACGACAATATAAAGATAAACAATTATATCCATATCATTGTGATTTTTATTTACCTATAGAAGATATATGGATAGAATATAATGGATCTGAATTTCATCATGGGCGTCCGTATTTAGATAATGATGCGGATAAATATGAAGTTGAATTGTTAAAACAAAAGTCTGAACAAAGAAAAATACAAACAGGAAAACAAAAATCACGATATGATTCAATTATTAATACATGGACAAATTTAGATGTTAAAAAAAGAAATATTGCAAAAGAAAATAATTTAAATTATATTGAATTTTGGAATTTAAATGATGCAATAAATTGGATAAATAATGATTAATATATAAATTTTATTATTTTTACAAAAGTACTATATTGTAAAATATATGATTTAGCAACTAGATTTTCAAGAGTCAAATGAGTGACATTTGCACAGAAAGTTGTGTAAAGTTTTGGCTAAGTCGAGTTTATATATAAGTGACAGTTGTATATGAATAAGGCGATAAACTAAATGTAAAACAATAATTATGGAACAAACTAAATTCACGAGATTCAAGAGAATCGCAATTAAACACGTATTAGTAGTACTTATTGTACTAATGTCCGTTTTAGGAGGTTTATGGCTAACTACTTGTAATGCAACAACTCCTAACTATGAAGATCCAAAAATTGAATATGTATTGCCTGAAAAGAATGTAACAAAAATAGATACAGTTCAAATAAAGGATAGTATTCAAAATGAATTGATTAATGAAGTAAGTTTATATATTAAAAGACAAGCTCCAAAATCGCATAAATTCATTCCAATGTATTTAGTACAAGCAGGACTAACTAATAATATTGATATATGCTTTATGATGGCACAGACCCAAATTGAAACTTGTTATGGTACTACAGGTGCTGGTCGTGAAAGTTCAAGAAGGTCAATGTTTGGTGTAATTCAAAAAAGATATCCAAATTATGAAGATGCCATTAATCACTACTGTGAAGTATTGAAAAAATACTATTTAGTAAAAGGAAAGACAGAACAACACCTTATGACAAAATATGTTACAGGTACAGGTGGACGTTATGCAGGAAATCCTCGTTATGAAATAGAATTAAGAACAGCGTATAATCATATCAAAAGAACCACAAACATATATTCATTACAAGAAGAGTATAAAAGGTTCTAAATATATTCATAAAATGAAATGGCAAAATTTATCAATGATGTATGGTCTAAAGTAAAAACACATTTGATTTATATCTTGATAATTTGTTTATTAGCAGGTGCTTTATGTATCTCTATAAATAAATGTTCAAACACAAGTGGAGAATATAAACATAACATAGAGGCCTTGAAAGATACTATTAAGTATTATCAAGACAAAAATGGAAATTTAGTTGCTACAAAACTTGCGTTTGAGTCAGATGTAAAAACACTTAAATTATTGAATGAAGATTTATATAATCAAATTGATAGTATGAAGTTAAATCCAAATGTAGTTACACAAATCATACAAGTTGGTGGAGAAATAGAAATTCCTGAAAGAGACTCATCTTATATTATACACCATGATACAATTACAAAGGGTTTCTATAAGGATTTCAATTTTAATGACAAGTACAGGGTGCTTGAAGGTAATGTTGATTATCATGATGATAGCTTAGGCATACATATAACGAAAGACGTCATCAATTTTGATTATACAATTGCTATGGATAAAGATGCAAGAATGTATATCAAATCAACAAATCCTTATGTTAAGTACAAAGAGATGACAGGTTTTACAGTACCTCAAAAAAGACACCAATGGACAACTTTAGTCATAGGTCCATCTGTTACTTATGGATACGATATTACAGGTAAGAAGATGGGATTATCAGTTGGTATTTCTGCAACCTGGGGCTTGAATTTAATTAAGCAAAAATAATACTTAAATTTAAGTAGAAATTATTTAAGCAAACTCATAAGAGTTTGCTTTTTTTATTTTAAAATTTGACTTGGACTTTATTATTTTTATTTAAATTGGCATACCTGATATGTCAATTAATACATATGTTTACAAAAAAATCTATATTTATGTATGAATAGAAAACCTATTAACATATACATGGGTATAATTGGTGAAGCTTATGTCGATAAAGAAACTGCTTACGCAGTTTTACTTGCAGCTAAAAAGAACATTTTAGATGTTGAAGCAATTATTGCAGCTGCAAATGCATTAAACAGACCAATTGAATTGGCTGTTAGAGGTGCTGACGAAGCAATTAATAATGCCGTTGCTGTATATGAAAAACTTAAGAATGCAATTAAGGGTCATCTTGTAACTGACAAAGAATATGCAAGATTATTTGCCTTATTAGCTGATTTAAATGAAAATGATTTTGATGATGATTTTTCAAATGGTGGTAACATTTATACTGCTCGTGAAAATAAGTCATTTGCAGAATCATTATATAATGAAGTTAATTCTATCTTAGTTGCTGCTACTGAACTTTTAGAAGCTAACAAGTTAAATGCTGTTGTTCGTTGTAAAGAATATAATATTGCAAAAGAAATCTTCGAATCTATGATTCCTGAAAAACAAGTTAGCCCAGAAGAATTAAGTGATGCAATGGAAGAAGAATTACTTAGACGTATTAAAGAAGTTCAAGATAATGTTGATTATGTAAATATTGTATCAGACCAACTTAATACAATTTCAAATGAAGTTAGTGCTGAAATTGATAAGATTGAATCTGGTGAATATTCAAATACAACATCATCAAATGAAACATTATATTGGTATGCAGGTAATAGTAATCCAATAGATACTGACTTTATGATTAATTACGGATTCGTAAAATCTGGTGCTACATGGTATTACAAACCAGAATATGATGACTTTGGTGATTTTGTTCCTGAATCATTGAACAAAGACTTTGGCATTGATGGTTCATTAAAGGCTAACAAGTGGTTCCACCACCCATTACATCTTGTTCAAGATGGTCAATTAATTGCTGGTGTTGATGGTGGTAAGAATAAAACATATTGGTATGTTGCTGTTCCTCGTTATATCTTAACTGTTTCTGGTAAGAATGCTTATATTACTGAAACACAAAATATGGGAACTAAACCAACTATGGAAGAATGGGCAAAAGCTTGGAGATCTCAATATACTGATGAAGAAATTCAAACAATGTATAATGAAAATCCAAAATCTGTATATGTTGATTCATTATATCCATGCCGTCCAAAAGATTACGAACATGTTGATGATCCTCATGGTCATCCAATGTGGAGCAGTGATTGGACAGACTTAAATAATAATGATGCATTTGATTACGGAGAAGGTGATTTCTTAGGATACGAAAAGATTACTTCTGCTGCAGATTATCTTTCAATCAACAATATTGCTTATGATATTTGGAGAACACCAGTTAACAAGTTCAATAAACAAAGACTTAATGTTTATTTCAATTTAGGTAAACCAGCTACAGAATTAAAGACTAATAAACTTTACTTCTATATTGGTACAAATAAACCTACATACAAGTCAGAAATTGTAAGTGGATTAGATGAAAATGAACACGAAATTCTTAATGAAGGCTGGGCATTAATTGATGATGAAGAACAAGGTGGTATTAGAACTGAAGATAATCCAGTTACTGTAGCAAATCGTACAATTGGTTCTAAGGTATTCTATATTGCAATTCCTGCAGATTATAGCATTTTTGATAATGTAACTGCAGAAAACTTAACATCAATTGAAAGTGAAACAACATCTCCATATACATTTATTTACAGTGTTGAAATAAGCGGTAATAAATATAATGTATATATTACAGGTAATGAAGATGGAACATTTAATGATGATATTTATATTAAGAAAACTGTTGCTCAATTAACTTGGGGAGCTTCTTTCAAGGATGTAAATGATGAAGATCATAGTAATGTTGCAGCTGGTGCAGTTCAAAATATTTATAATTTCGATTCATTAAAAGCAATTTATAATGATGGCTCTGAAGAAGAAGTATCTGGTTTCTCAGAAACTGTCTTTACTGCAAGTGCAGGTGAAATTACTCCAAGTATGCAAGCAGTAACAGCTCCTGAAAATATAACTCACAAAACAAAGATATCTGTAACTGCTCATTATCAAGGATTAGAATCATCAATTTATTACTTTGCAATTCCTGCTGATGCTCCAGTTGGTCCAACAGGTGATACAACTCCAACAGGTCCAACAGGTGATACAACTCCAACAGGTCCAACAGGTGATACAACTCCAACAGGTCCACAAGGAGATGAATCTAACTATTATTTCTATGTAGGATTAAATCAACCAACAAGTTCTACAGTTATTGATGAAACTGTAGGTGCAGGTCAAATGGGATGGCATCTTATCGGAGAAACATTAGATGGTTATACTTTAGATAACCCAATCTATAATGGAGGTAATCCATCAGATTGTATTAATGTAAATTCAGATTATGATGATGTAGATTATTATATTGCATTACCTGAAGGTATTGGCTTACGTGATGGCAGTGGAAACGATCATAGTGGTGAATATTTGATACAAACAGGTGTTACTATTGGTGGTCATACATATAATATTTTCAAAGATCACTTCTCAGATGCAATGTTTGTTATATATTAAAGAATAGGGCAGTGCCCTATTCTTATAATTAAAGAAAAATATAAATTAATAATATGAATCAAAACGGAATAAATTTTAACGATATTAATTTTACTGAATTTACATTAATTAAAAGTATTATTAGTAGAGATTCATTAGCAAGAATAAATGCTGGTAAAGTATCACCAGTAATAAATGCTGTTGCAATTGACTGGAATGGTGCTGAAGTTGCTGAAGGCGTTGAAATTAAAACAACTGGTCAATTGATTGCTTGGATTAAAGCTGGTCTTGAAGCTGCAGCTGCAAGTGGTGGACAAGCTTTAACTGAAGAACAATTAGAAACATTTGAAACTGCAACTAATCTTTTACAATTCCTTAAAGATTATGCATTTACAAGTGATAAAGCTGACCAACGTTATGTATTAGCAACTGTATATAACGAAAACAAAACAGCTATTGATAATACTCTTACAAGTATTCAAACTGCTCTTGCTTCTTGTCAAACAGCTGAACAAGTAAATGCTGCTATTCAAGCTGTTGTTGGTGCTGCTCCTGAAGCATTAGATACATTAAAAGAAATTGCAGATAAACTTGGTGATAATGATGATGCAGTTGCTGCTCTTACATCTGCTATTTCAGCTAAAGCAAATGCTGAAGATGTATATACTAAAGAAGCTGCTGATGCTAAATTTGCAACAAAAGCATCTGTTGATGAATTTGTTGAAGAAGTAAATAATGCTAACGAAACAACTGCAGAAGCATTAGTACAATTACAAGAACAAATTACTAATATTTCTCTTACTCCTGGAGAAAAGGGAGATAAAGGTGATACTGGTGCAACTGGTCCACAAGGTCCTAAGGGAGATAAAGGTGATAAAGGTGAAGATGGTATTATAGGTCGTGATGGTAAATCTGCTTATGAACTTTATCTTGAAACTGTAACTGAATCTAATGCAATTTATACATTTGAATCATTCGATAAAACAGGTGAAACTGCTTATGGTACAGGTAAAGTTGAAGTTATTGAACTTCGTGCTGATGGTGCAAAGGTAAAAGTACTTGAAAACAGTATTGAAGGATTTGTTGGAAATATTTATAATGTTAATACTTTAGATGAATCTGCATTAATTGAATTATATTCTGAAGAAGGATTAGACCAAAATATTGCAGTTCGTGTTGCATTAGAAACTCCAGCAGTTAAAGCAATGACTCAAAGCGAATGGCTTGCATCTCTTAAGGGTGCTGATGGTGCACAAGGTGCTCAAGGTCCTGTTGGTGCACAAGGTATTCAAGGTGTAAAAGGTGATAAAGGTGACCAAGGTGAACAAGGTCCTGCTGGTGCTCAAGGTATTCAAGGTGAACAAGGTCCTAAGGGAGACAAGGGAGATACTGGTGCAACTGGTCCACAAGGTGAACAAGGTCCTAAAGGAGACAAAGGTGACCAAGGCGAACAAGGTCCTAAAGGAGATAAAGGTGACCAAGGCGAACAAGGTCCTAAGGGAGATACTGGTGCAACTGGTCCACAAGGTCCTAAAGGTGATACAGGATCATTTGATGCTTCAGCATTAGAAGATTATGCAACAAAGGAATTTGTTGGTGAAAAGATTGCTGAAGTTGTAGGTGCTGCTCCTGACACATTAAATACTTTAGAAGAAATTGCTACTAAGTTACAAGAAGTTGAAGGTATAACTGGAATTAAAGGTGATACTGGTGACAAGGGTGATACTGGTGAAACTGGTCCTAAGGGTGATACAGGTGCAACTGGTGCTCAAGGCGAACAAGGTCCTAAGGGAGACAAAGGTGACCAAGGTGAACAAGGTCCTCAAGGCGAACAAGGTATTCAAGGTCCTAAGGGAGATACTGGAGCTCAAGGTCCACAAGGCGAACAAGGTCCACAAGGCGAACAAGGTCCTAAGGGAGATACTGGAGCACAAGGTGAACAAGGTCCTAAAGGTGACAAAGGTGACACAGGAGAATTTGATACTTCTGATTTTGTAATTGAAGAAGAATCTAATTCATTTGATTATATTTATGATGAAGCTTCTTGGAATGCATCATTTGCAAATGGCGCATTGAAGAAATATTATGCAAAATATCCTGATGAAGATAGATATAATACTCAAGAACATCGTTGGGCATGGGAAATTGATAAAGTAGATGGTGAATGGCCAGAATATTGTGTACAATGCTGGGAAGGCGCTGTAAATGCTGGTGGTGCTATTTATCCATGGATTTGTCCTAATTTTGATACTGATGTAAATGCTAAGATTAGATTTGAATATGAAGGTAAAGAATCAGTAATGCCATGGGGTGATAACAAATTTGGATTTGGTGTTAAAGATGATGGTTCTGACAGACTTTGGGGTATTGCTTCAGTAGCAAATGAATTTAAGGATCGTGGATTCTTAATTCCTGAACATGTTGGAAATGAACCTGCAGATAGTGGTTGGACTGGTGAAGCTGGAGCTAATAACTTCGATATTTCTAAGTTCAAGATGGTTCTTCTTAAAGATAGATCTGTTAAAGATTATATTGATGATAAGATAACTGAAGCTGCTATTGAAGGTGGTGCTGTTCCTGGTCCTAAGGGTGATACTGGTGCAACTGGTGCTCAAGGTCCTAAGGGAGACACTGGTGCAACTGGCGCTCAAGGTGAACAAGGTCCTAAGGGAGATAAAGGTGACCAAGGTGAACAAGGTCCTAAGGGAGACAAAGGTGACCAAGGTGAACAAGGTCC
>JAEEGL016319778.1_pt1 | contig 107323 bp, 84 predicted proteins | sample 9134231 | NCBI WGS metagenome assembly JAEEGL01 (sample SAMN16246548, study PRJNA631951) | gut metagenome | biome: gut microbiome; feature: rumen; material: fiber-attached | host: Bos | place: Iran: Karaj | collected 2018-10
TGTAAAAGTGTTTTAGTGTCAATCCAATCGCGCATGTATATGTTGTAAATATTATTCCTGTTGCAACCAATCTGTTCGGCAAGCCACGCAGTTTTCCTGCCTTGGGCTTTAACAACTTTTTGAATCTCTTTACCAATATGTAGTTCTTCGTTCTTGTCCATAAAAAAGGCGTCAACTAATTTCGCTTTGTTTATGGTTCTTCGGCTCTGGACTGCCTTGCAAGATAAACACGAAATAGTTCACGCCCGAGGACGTGAACCTCCGCAGTCTGTTTCTTGCTTATGAATTGTCCAGATTCAAGAACCTAAACAGAAGCGTAAAGCTCAATATGTTAATTCAAATTTTTCTGTTTATTGTTTTTGTTTTACGTTTATACTTTTGCAAATATAGGAAATTTGCTTTCTACAAAAACATTTTCATCCAGAATGAAATCGTAAAAATAGGATTTTGAGAATCCACACCAACCAAGGTTACATAAAGGTAAAAATTGTGGAGATTCGGGCGAGGTAACAGGATTGGATTGATATTATTAATTTGTATTTTGTTGCATTTCAGCGAAAATCTGTGTATCTTTGTAAAAATAAATTTGTTATGGTACGGAAAAACGTTACGGCTTCAATAAAAACTGCTTTGCAAACGCTTCCATATACTATGGATGTTCGCTTGTTTGGTTCCGAAGCTCGTGGCGATGCACACCACAATTCCGACATTGATTTGCTGATTTTATTGGATTTAAATCAAGTAAGCCTTGCCGACGAAGAAAAAATTTTCTCCGTTCTGTATCCTATTGAACTACAACATGGAATAGCCATAAATCCCATCATTGTTACAAAGCAATTGTGGGAAACACGCAAAACACCACTATACGAAAGCATTGAAAGAGAAGGCGTTGCACTATGACAAACGAAGAACGAAAAGACATAATAACATACCGAATTGAAAATGCCAAAACCACGCTGGCGGAGGTTAAAAGTCATATAGAAAATGGTTTTTATAACACTGCGGTAAATAGAATGTACTATGCTTGTTTCTACGCAGCAAGTGCATTATTGATAGCAAATAAAATTCAAGTAAAATCACGCGAGGGTGTTCGTCAGCAATTAGGGCTTCACTTTGTGCTGACTGGTAAAATTTCACAAGAGCAAGGGAAGTTTTATAGTTTACTGTATTCAAAACGTACGGCAGGCGACTACGAGGATTTTTTAACTCACGACAAGGTTACTGTTGATTTGTTATATCCCCGCTGTGAGGAATTTATTTCACAGATTACAACTATAGCTGAAGAATGTCTCAAAAATATTTAACGAGCATTCCGAAATCGAAAATAGGATATTGAAAACCCCCAACAAACAAGGCTACATAATGTAAAATTGTGGAAATACGAATAATCCGAAGAAATATAATTTTTTCCCTTTCTTTCACAAAAATGAATTACTTTTATAAACTCAAAATGTAAGTATGACACGATTCAGTTTTAGAACGATTTTTGCGACAAGTATCTTGTGTATCACGTTGTTAAACGCCTTTTCACAAGAAATGATTTGGAAAGCTGGTTTTGATTTTATTGCCGATAATAGAGAATTCACGACGTATTATGGATACCCCGAAACGATTTTAGGTTCGCGTGTTTCTGCCGAAATCGGTTTTCAAATCGACACAAATCAGGCAATTTTGGCGGGTGGAAGCTATATGGTGGAACATGGTGAGAAAATGTTTGCACACACGCCTGTTCTCACTATGTATTATCAATACAAAAACAATTTCTTAAATTTTCAGGCGGGCTGTTTTCCCATAGAAAAAGCCACTTTCCCAAAAGTGCTTTACACCGATTCTCTCATCTATTATCGTCCCAATTATCAAGGTGCGAGAGCTGTATTTACGCATAATTTAGGAGAACAGACGGTTTTATTCGACTGGCACACCCAAGTGAATGCCGGTCATTGCGAGAAATTCATTGCAGGCATCAGCGGCATCACACATTTGAAAAACGTTTTCATCACCGATATGTTCTATTATCGCCATCATGCCGAAGGCGATCGTGGTAAGAAATCGGTGGCCGACAATGGCGGATGGGGCTTAAACGCAGGTTTTGAACTAAAAAATACCTGGTTTGACTCGCTTTCGATATCAACAGGTTTTGTAAATACGTGGTATGCCAATGCCAAAGACACCACAATCGTAAGTCCGCTTCGCTCATTGGCTTCATATTCAACATTTTACATTCAAAAAAAATGTATCGGACTTGATGCCGTTTATTACAAGGGCGAAGGAACGCATTTGCCGTGGGGCGACCCGCTCTATCGTTGTGGGAACTATGCTCGCATTGACGGAATTTTATATGCCCTCAACACGCCAAACGTGGAAGCAAGTTTCCGTTGGTGTATGCACTACGTTGACGGCGTTTGGGATAATTCACAACAAATATATATTCGTGCCAGACTTCACGGAAAATTAGAACGATGAGTATTCTGAACGACGACATACAATTCTTGCCTGGCGTAGGTCCGCAGCGAGCCAATCTGCTAAAGACAGAGTTGGAGATTTTTACCATCAATGATCTCATCAACTTTCTGCCTTTTCGCTACATTGATAGAAGCAAGTTCTACACGATTGCCGAAGTGGCTCCTTCAACTGTCGCCGTGCAAATCAAAGGTCGATTTATATCAAAACAAACCGTAGGCGTTGGTGCGAAAGCATATCTCAAGGCCTTGTTCACCGATGGCACGGGAAGAATTGAGCTCACGTGGTTTAAAGGAGTAAAATGGATAAATCCACTCATAAAACCAAGCACCGACTACGTTGTATTTGGGAAAGTCAGTGAGTTTCACGGAATGTTGAATATGACACATCCCGAAATTGAGGAACTACAAAAATTTGAGTCAAGACCACAACAAGATTTTATAGGAGTCTATCCTGCGACGGAGAAAACGAGAAAGGCAAACATTAACGGCAAAGTAATGCAAAGTCTTATGGAAGCGGCTTTCAACAAAATCGGAACTAATTCCATATACGAGACTCTGCCAAAATATCTGCTTGACGAATTTCAAATGCCAAATTTGGAATCGACGTTACGAACGCTCCATTTTCCGAAAGACCTCAATCAAGTTTCACGAGCACAATTCAGAATAAAATTCGAAGAACTATTCTGGATTCAGCTTACAATGGCGTTTCGCAAACAAGCACACGTGCAGAATGCAAAAGGATTCCAATTTGTGAGAAGCAACGACAATTTGTTGGCGCGTTTTTATAAAGAATTTCTTCCGTTTCCCCTCACTAAGGCACAAATCCGCGTTATGTCCGAAATTCGCAAAGATGTGGAATCTGGGCATCACATGAACAGACTGATTCAAGGCGATGTTGGGAGCGGAAAGACACTTGTTGCTGTTCTCTCAATGCTTCTTGCCATTGACAATGGTTATCAGGCGTGTCTTATGGCTCCTACCGAAATTCTTGCTCAACAACACGCAAAATCACTTCAAGAATTTTTGAAAGGTTTACCTATAAACATTGCGCTCCTAACTGGCTCAACGACAAAAAAAAAGCGTACCGAGATTGCCCAAGGACTTATGGACGGCTCAATACAGATGATTGTAGGTACGCACGCTTTGCTGGAAGATACCGTGCAATTCAAGAACATAGGTCTCTGCGTGATTGACGAACAACATAGATTTGGCGTAGCACAGCGAGCAAAGTTGTGGACAAAAAACACGATACAGCCACACGTGCTGGTAATGACGGCAACGCCAATCCCAAGAACGCTGGCAATGACACTGTACGGAGATTTGGACGTGTCAGTCATTGACGAACTGCCACCGGGACGTAAGCCAATAAGAACAACAATGTTACGTGATTCGCAGCGACAAAAGATGTATGAACTCATTCGTTCCGAAATTGCCCAAGGACGACAAATCTACATTGTATATCCGCTCATTCAAGAATCCGAACGAGTTGACTTCAAGAATCTGGAACAAGGATATGAGACCATCAGAAAAGTGTTCCCTGAGCCTCAATACAAGACCATTATGGTACACGGGAAAATGAAACCTGCCGAAAAAGACGAGGCAATGCAGAAATTTGCGTCCGGCGAAGCACACATAATGGTTGCCACAACTGTTATAGAAGTCGGTGTCAACGTGCCAAACGCAACGGTAATGGTGATTGAAAGCGCCGAGCGTTTCGGTCTTTCGCAACTCCATCAACTGCGTGGACGTGTAGGTCGTGGAGCCGATATGTCATATTGTGTATTGATGGCTGGCGACAAGTTAAGTCAAGATGGACGAACACGACTCGAAACAATGGTACAAACCACCGACGGATTCCAATTAGCAGAAATGGATATGAAACTTCGTGGTCCCGGCGATATTGAAGGTACGCAACAAAGCGGACTTCCAATTAACTTCAAGTTGGCAAATCTGGCTCGCGACGGTCAAATTCTTAATCTTGCACGAAACGCAGCTTTTCACATCATAGAACACGATGCAAATCTTGAACGGTCAGAAAATGCAGTTCTTGCACAGGGATTAAGACAACGCAACACACAAAGTGTTTCGTGGAGAGACATCAGTTAAACTGTGTCCATAAACGATTTTTCAATTCTGTTGAAAATAATTATTCCTAAGAATAACAACACAATCATAAAAATAAAGCTATACAACAAATAGCCCCACGAGAATACCCCTGTTTGCAAAAAACCAAATTTAAAGCTTTCTATGATTGAAGTCATTGGGTTCAACTGTAAAATCCATTGTTTGTCAACAGGAATGGAATTTAACGGATAGATTACCGGTGTTGCATACATCCACAACTGAACGCCGAATTGCAATAAAAACACCAAGTCGCGATATTTTGTCGTAAGTGAAGAAAAGATGATGCCAAAACCCAAGCTTAATCCCGCACACATAAGAACCAATACCGGCAACAATAACGCATACACATTGGGAACGATGGGAATATCCATCGTAACATAATAATACACGTACAAAAACAAGAATACGCCAAATTGAATTGCGAATTGTATCAAATTAGAAATTGTTGTAGCCAAGGGAACGACAATGCGAGGGAAATATACTTTCCCGAACACGTTCTGATTATTGATAAATACCCCCGAAGTTCCTGTCAGACATTGAGAAAAATAATTCCACAAAATCAAGCCAGAAAAATAGAACAATGCTCCTGGAATTCCGTCAGTCGAAATGCCAGCCAAATTCCCGAACACAAACATAAACATTATGGTTGTCAGCACCGGTTGCACTATCAACCAAAGCGGACCAAGTATCGTCTGCTTATACACCGTGACAATGTTACGTTTCACGTACATCGCAATCAAATCACGATATCTCCATATATCGTGAAGATTCAACTGCAACAAACTTGTTTGCGGTTTTATCACCGTGTATTCTTCTTGTTCCATTGTATAAACTACACCACAAAGATAGTATTATTGAGATACATAAAAAAGAAGAGGTGCAATTTCTTGCACCTCTTCCTCATACAAACTTTAAACTATGAAACGATTTATCGAACTAATGTCACGCTACCGAATTTAGCCTTCTTGCCGTGACCTACGTCAAAGCCTTGCCATTCTTGACCATCCAAGAACGTAGCCTCCATCTTCCAGATGTACACATCGGACTTCAACATCTTGCCTTCATATCTACCATCCCAAGAGCCCACGAATTTACCGTCTTCTACAGCATCCGAGTGCCACAACAAGTTACCCCACTTGTCAAATACTGAGATTTCACAGGTCTTCAAGTTGTAACCTTTTGGCTGGAATGTACGAACACTGTGTGCAGGATTCATTGGAGCGAACGCCGTCGGAACGTAAATTGATGACGTAACGTTCACGAAGATACATTCCTTATATACGTCCTTACAACCGAATGAGTTCTCTACCGTCAAGATCGGGCAGTTGTAACCGTAGATGTAGTTGCCTTCCAGCAATGGGAATTTTCTTTGATCATAAGCAATCACCGTATCTATTGCATTTTCATCTTCACCAATGTGACCGTAATTCCAGAACAACGTGTACGAAACTGGATCAGCTTGAAGTTCTCCTTCTTTGTTGGTGTACCACAAAGTATCCTGTACGGTGCTGTCAATCAACTCAATCAAATTCGATGCTCCTGGCATTTCCCACTTATATAACGCCTTCGGCATAGCAGCAATCTTCACAACCAAGGTATCCCAACCTTCGCAACCTGCCCATGTTTGTTCGTAAACTGTCAATGTGTCGATTCCCGACTTCATCCAGTCAACATAACGAACAGAGCTTGACATAGCGTCCTTAGAATAGTTCAAGTGGTCACCAGTTACGTTCCAGAAATAAGAACTTTCCTTCGTGAATTGCGTGTAGTATTGTTCTGTTGCACCAACACAGACAGAATCACGACCAAACAATTTCGTCTTAGCAGCTGGAGCCACCGTCATATATACGGTATCAACTTCACTCTTACATCCAAGATTATTCTCTTTGTCATAGATAGATACATCATATACCATGAAGCTATATGTACCTGTATCCAATACTTGTCCTGGATCGAAATGATATTTTGTACCAGTTGCCGCATACGGTTTTGCACCATCAAGACTACCCCACATCATATTCGGACTACCAAGAGCTTGCAAGTCTTTAATATCTTCTCCTTGACAAATTACAGAAGAGAATACAATTGGTTTTCTTGGTTGACCTTTTATTGAATAGTTCATACTTACGGTATCGCTCAAGCAATAGATATTTTCAAATACATATTTATATACTGCCGATACTGTATAATCACCTTCTGTGTTGATAAAGCTTGAAGGAGTTACTTGATGACCTTCACCTTCGTCATCTTCGAAATACTTCGTAACCTTACCATATTTAACTTGCCATTCGATAGATGATGCATCGTTAGCATTTGGTTTAAGTTTCGTAGCTTCAATTGGCAACAAATCTTCATAAACGCATATTGCCATATCATTGCTAATTTCAATTTCTGGTTTTTGAACGACATGCAAAACAACAGGTACCATATCACTCACACAACCATTGATTTCACGTTGTACATAATATGTTTTATCTGAATTGCCAATTTCAGCAGCCTCTGGAGTATAATTGTATCCTACGGCAACAACTGTTACGCCAGCCTCTTCTGCATACCATTTATCAGTTGGCATGTTCGTGCTTAACGAAGGTATTTGTTCTGCACCTTCACAAACATTTGCACCTTGTACCATTGGTTCTGCTGGTTGTGAGTTAACCACGAATGACAACATAACAGCATCACCTTCACAACCCTCAACTGTTTGCGAAGCATAGTATCTCTTCGTTCCAGGTGTCATATCTGTTGTTTGGAATGATTCATCTTCAATCAACAAAGTAGTCTTATCAGATGGAGAAGAATACCATTTTACATTTTCACCATTAGCTTCCAATAGCGGAGCTTCTTCGTATTCACACAAATTCTTTTGCGGAGTAATTACTGGTACACCCGGACGTGCCTTAATGCGGTACACTACAGGATTTGTCTTACTTTCACAATCTTTTACTACCTGAGATGCATAGTAAGTATATTCACCAGGCAGCGTTTCTTTCGACTGATATGTAGATTGACCAGAAGAAAGTGAGGTTACCTTTAATGCATCGGCATACCAGTTAATTTTACCATCAGATGCAGGAGTTGCCTTTACAGGTAAAGCTGCTTCCTCAAAACAGAGTACTGCACCTTCCGTTACCGGAGCATCTGGAATAGATTTAATTGTGTATGGAGCTGAAGCTTTAGGGCCATAACAATCATTTACCTTCTGCACGGCCCAGATGGTATATTCACCCGCATCAGAACCATTTGGCGTAAATGTCTTATCGGTTCCAACCACAGGAGCCTGAGGTTCGCCTACTTCTCCTGGATCTTCCTCAAACCAACTGATAGTTCCAATATAATTTGTAGCCACAAACGTTGGATTATCCGTACCTTCACAAACGGCTGCTTCGCTAGTCGCAGCAATTACTGGAGCAAGTGTACCCGATATAGTTATCTTAACAGCTTTTCTTGGACCTTCACAACCTTCATTCGTTGTCAAGTTTTGCAAAGGTTCTGAGTTGTATTCCGAAACATAGTATGTATAATCACCATCCTTAGTCAATCCATTATTATCTAATGGCAAAGATGGTTTATACGTACCATCAGGTGAAATTTTCTCCTGAGTCGTCGCTGTTTCACTTGTATAGAATTTGAATGCCGACTGACTTGCGTCACGTTCTGTCCAATCGCCAGTTGAGGCAACCATTGTCGGAATCTCCGCATAATTACAAGCTATTTCGTCACTAATCTCAACACTTGGAATAGGACAAGGAACAATCTTTACATTTGCCACGGTTGATTCACTATAACATCCTTCTTTAAATTGACGAGCATAGTAATTCTTGTCAACAGTAAGATTTGTAGCATCTCCCGTTGCCCATGATGTTCCAGATCCTTTTTCTTCATTAACCAATGTTGCAGACTCGAACCATTTTGCTGTGGCATTTTCCGTCATGCTACTTGTTACTTTCACCTCAACCGGGTTGCTTTGCGATGTCATAGCATAGAAACCTTTTGTTTCTGGAGCAGGCAAGTAGATTACATCGATTGTTCTGCTGTTGCTAAATTCACATTCCTCAGCATCGGTGTACGTATAAGTGATAGTGTATTGTTTTTGACCAGCATTATCACCATTTGCCTTAGCATAGAATATACCGTTTGAACTGATTGCAGAAGGATCACCTGTGATAGACCATACGCCAGAGCCAGTTCCATTTGCAGAAGCTGCATTCACATTGATTTTTGTTTCTTCTGTCGTGTAGCAAACTATTTCAGATTGTTTGTCGAATGTAACTGTAGGCAATGGCAATACTGTCACTGTAACTTTAGTCATAGGACTTTCACATTCGTTACCACTGTTCTTTTCGTTAGCTGAATATGATACATAGAATGTAGTTGTTCCGTCAGCCTCTTTTGAAAGACCATGAGGATATGAAGCTTCTGAACCTGCAGGGGCAGTCGTTGTTGTAATCAATGATTTTTGTTCATTGTACCAGTTCCACTTTAAGGAAGTGCTGCTTGATTGCGATTCAACCGAAGCACCTTGAGTTCCTTTCAAAGGATCAAGATCGAAACCATGACATTTCTTGTCACCTGTTACCGTAGGAGCTTCCCATGGACAGTCAATCAAATTCAATATCACTTCTGTAGGAGTACTTTCACACGTATAAGCATCGGTTTGTGTAATCCAATATTTCTTAACGTATGTTTCAGCAGAACCAACTTCTGTCTTCAACGCAGTCTTGTCTGGCGTGTAAGCATCACCAGCAGCTTGCAATACATTATTCTTAGTTTGCGTATCGTACCACGTAATTGTTTGTCCTGTTGACGTTCTTGTACCTGTCAACAAACCAGTAGTAATTCCGTCGATATTACCAATCAACCAATTTGTCGTACTTCCTGTAGGAGCTTCCATAAAGTGAGCCGTCGTTTGTGATGTCACTGTTGTTTCACAAGTAGTTCCATCAGCATACGCATCACTCGTTACCGTATATGTAAAGGTAGCTGTCTCACTATCTCCCGTATAATCACCCGGTAACCATTGGAATCCATTCAAAGAGCCTTCGTCTGCAGAAAGGACACCGTTTTGCGGATTTACCGTCACAGGAACAGTTTCAGTACCTTTAGCACAGATATTTTCAGGTGATGAAATTGTAACAACTGGATTGTCAACAACGTGAAGTGTTACCTTCGTACCTGCCGACCAACAATTTTCCTCACCGTCGTATTCTGCTGCATAATATACATATTCACCAGCAGCTGTCAAATCAACAGAACTTGCAGCAGGAGTAAACGAAGTGCTTGCATCTTGCAAAATCCAAGAATTAGCTTCTGTACCGTTCTTACCTACTGGATTATCTGTCAACCATGAAATCTTTTGGTTAGTCAACGAACTTGTCTGTGTTGCCGTAAATTCTTTTAATTGTGTGCCAACACATACATAGATGTCAGATGCTCTCGGAGCCATAGCATTACAAGCCGAAATGTTAGTTGTAACCATCACGCTATCGCTATAGCAACCACTGCCGTTCACCGTCATCATTGCACGTACCAAATAATGATATGAACCAACTGTTGTTTCAGGACTTTCATAGCTTGTAGTTTCTGAAATAATGGTATTACCTGCTTCTGGATACCACCATTGCAACTTATCAGCCGGCGTGTTCATAGTAGCCGTCATAGGAACTTTTCCTGCCAAGTTGCCACTGTTAATCATAGCATTAACATCATCGCCCGGTGTTGGAACAGCAGGTTTCTTAACCTCTATGCTGAAATCGTCGCTATTTTGACATTTATATATATCAGTATATGTATAACTAATGGCATTTGCACCAACGGTTTTCACTTTTGGATCGAATACATTGCTTGAACTTGATTCCGTACCAGTCCAAACACCTGTACCGCCAGCAGGAGAAACATTTGTTGCCACATCTATTGCACCACCGTTATAGCAAAGTTCCGTAGGATTAGCCGATGTAATTTCTACCGTTGGCAAAGCGTGAACAGTAACTTCGGCACTTGCAGTTCCAGGACAACCGTTTGCATCTTTATAATCCAAAGTAATGGTATATGGATCATTTTTAGCGACATTTGCAGTTGGGTCGAAAGAACCGTCAGATGCATTAACCGTACCACCGTTATTTACAGAATATGTAAATGTACCATTTGCTTCTGTACCTTGCGTAGTAACCGTCACAACATCGCTATTGTTTCCGCTTACGCACACGCTATTGTTGCTAACCGAAATGGTTGGCGTAGGCATCTTGTAAACTTCAACCGAAGTTGAAACTTGTTTTGCCACGCAATGTTTATCACTTTCAAAATCGTATGTAATTTCGTGTGTACCGACACCAGCAACCGAAGGCGTATATGAAGCCTTAAAGTCGTCAACCTTCGTCACATCACCCGTCCATGTTCCAGTACCATTCGTACCTGAAGGTGTAACGATTGCCTTCAACGTTTGTGCCGTTTCGTTAGAAAGACACTCATTTGTCAACGTTGAAAGTTCAACTACAGGAGTTGGATTGACCGTGATTGTCTTTTCTGCACTACCCTTACAACCTTTCAAATCTTCAACTTGTACACGAACTTTATAAGAACCTTCAGTTGCACTGAAAGTAGGTGTTTGAATTGTTGTTGCATCTAATTTAGTTGCACCAGAGCCAGACCATGTTGTTGTTTGGAAAGTACCGTCAACATTAAGATTAATTGACACGTTTTCACAAACTTCAAATCCTGGATCTGCCGTAATCACTGGTGACAAAGTATCATCTACAATGACTGTTGCTTTTGCACGTGTCTTGCTCTCGCAACCGTTGATTGTTTGTGATACATAATAATAGATAGCAGGATTAGTAGCTACAGCCGTTGATGGAGTTGGAGCCACAGAACTTGCCGTACCACCTGTTTCATTATTACCATACCAATTCAATGTAGCACCTGACATTGGAGTTGCTTCCAATTGTTTTGGAGTATCGTCAACACAATATGCCTGATCTTTTACTGTTGGGGCATCAGGATAAGCATAGAATGTAACTTTTATTGTTTTTGCCTCTGCTTCGCAAGTTGTTGCACTTGTATAGTTCAACGTGATTGTAACTTCCGTATCAGTTGTCACATCGTTGGAAACCGTTGCCGTAGCACCGTTGCCCGTTACACCGTCACCGCTCCAAGTGAATGTTCCATCGCCAGCATCGCTTACAGTTGCTGTTAGCGTGATTGTACCGCCACTACAAACAGCATTTTTATCAGATGTCAATGTTTTGATTTCTGGTTTAGGATTGATTGTTACTTCTTGGCTAACAGCATCACCCGGACAACTATTTAAAGTAGGAACAATGCTATAAACTCCCGATTGATTTGGATCAGTCAATGTTTTCTCAGAACCAGAGCCATTGTTGGCACCATCTTTTGTCCAAGCGAATGTAGCACCCGTCGGGTCACTTGCGGCAGTAAGTTTTACAGAACCTGTTCCCTCGCAAATCATAGCCGATGCGGGGTCTGGCGTAAGTGTTGCCGTAGGACGTGGTTTTACAACGATTTTAGCGGTTCCCGAAACGGCCTCATTTTTACAATTACCATCGTCGTTAACCGATGTAACCGTATAAATATGTTCTCCAACAGCAGTTGGTACATCCGCCTCAACGGTATAGGCTGTTGAACGTTTATTCTTTGACTTGGTTGTTCCTGTATTGTCAGTATAATCCCAATATACTCTGAACTTAGGTTCACCATTCATTGTGAATGTAACAGGAGATGTAAAGTTTGCCTGATCGCCTTCACAATATTCACCGCCACCAGAAACTTTTACCGTTGGAACTGGATTTTCTTGTACAAGCACTTCAGCCGAACGTTGACATTTTTCTACTGTTGGTGCCGTATTGTCATATACCAAAATTTTATACGTTCCAGCTGCAGAAACAGCGAATGGAGCAGATTGAATACCGGGAGTTCCCGATGCCTGTCCTTGTACCACCCCATCCTTATACCAAATGTAAGAGAACGGAGCTGTAGCCGATGCTGCCCACTGTGTTGTTGTTAATGTACAATGAGGATCGTTTGCACACACAATCACCGTATCCTTTGTTTGCGAGATATAGTGATTATCACCATCTGCTAATCCAATAGTAAAGTTAGCAGGTGCGTCGCAAGGACAATCTTCTGGCACATCAATAGCAATACGAGTACAGAATTTTTGTGGAGTTGCAAAGTTTATATCATAGAATGGACCTGCATCATTACTTTTGTAATTATTACTTTTATCAGCAGCACCAGCACCAACAATAAACGTTCCACCTTCAGAATCTGCCTTATTTTCTATACTCTTATTAGATGTATATAGCACAAACGTGTTATTACCGTCTATTTGGGCACCTGAAGATGCACTCGTTTGAACATCAGAAATAACAAGGAAGTATGTTCCCACTGGCAAATTATAGTTGCCTGCATCAAATGAAACGGTACCCGTCAAATTATATGTATTTTGACTTGTTGCCTGTTGTGTTACTGTTGCTGTTCCTTGGAATGTCTTTACAGGAGAAGCATTAGTATTTGGTTGCGGATGGTTATTATTATCGTATTTAGCAGGATACAAACCTACTTTTACCGTAATTGTACCTGTCATATCAACAGGACTACTTGAACTTACATTCTGAGTATATCTAATTGCCGCCCTAACCTTCATTGAAAAATCAGTAAGAACCGCAGATTTCTTTATTGTAAGTGCTGGATAAGGAACGTTGTGCAACTGATAAATACTTTGCGATCCGTTTGTATTTGCAAACGAACTTGGAATGAATGAACCCAAACCGTCAGAAGTTTCCTCTACATAAATAGTTTTTGAACCATCTGCATTAGGAACAATATCGCCAATATAAATACTTGTTGATGCACTTCCTATGGTTGTTCCAATAGGTGTTGCATTAGCTGTTTTCTTATTATACCACGAATATACTGCCTTGCTTCCGCTTGCAGCGTTCACATTCACATCAATATAATCGGCATCGCCACAGAAGTGAAAATCTGGAATTGTGAATTTTTGTTCGTATGCCGAAATTTTAACCCTACCCTCTGCAGGCTCATAAACATAACAACCTCTCTGAGGACCTGTATATTCAATAAGAACATCATAGGTTCCAACCTCAGTTGCAAAATAGTCGGTACCACCAAGTTGCTTAATAGTTCCCGTTTGTACAACGTTTCCGTCCTTTTTCCACGTCATTTTGTAATTCTCCATTGCATCAATATCGGTCAACAAGAAACCCGACTCTATGAGCGTACCGTTAAATGCACTCGCACATACGGTCAAATCGTCAGACATTTGCACCGTTGGATCTTGCGCGTGAGGTTTACATTCTGGATCCAGATTAACTTTTTCTGCGTACAAGGCCACATCCTTTGAACCTAATCCTGCCTGACCATCAGCATTGTTACCCCATGCCCATACTGAACCGTCACCACGCCCATAGAATCCCCACGTATCACCACGGTTAATCAACACAACGTCGTCGTGAACCTTATTTGCTCCATACTGAATATAATGTGTTGCCGTATTAGATTGAGGCTGAGCAGGAGTAGCAGAGCCATTACCTGTTAAACCACCATTGGTTTGACTATCACCACCCCAAGCAACTGGTTTATTATCCACAGTAATAGCCATACCAAAACCTTGACCACCCGAAACATACTTGGCAAGAAGATAGGTTCCATCATTACTAGCCCCCGTTGTAAAACCAGCAGCTACTCGTTTGGGAGTTGCAGATGCACCAAGCCATTGCAAGTTATATTCTGTTCCATTTTGTTGAAGTGGCATATACCCACCTGAATTGTTCCACGCACCATTACCCCACGACCAAATATAACCATCGGTATCCAAACCGTATCCAATACCATCACCACAGCCTAACATCTTGATATTGGAAAGATTAGAGCCATTCTCCATTTTAACAGGACGAGCATACGGATCATTGCCATCCCAACTTTCATTACCAACACCACCAGTGGCACTACGACCTAAAGAACCATTACCCTTTTGATACCCCCAAGAATATACCGTTCCAACACCACTACCAGCTGAACTTTCAACCAATGCGTATGCAGAGTTATCGCCAGCAAACACCTGGATTACATTCTTCAAAGGATTTTTATTTGCATCCAATACAAACACAGGATATTTTTGGTTGTTTGTATTACCACAACCCAATTGTCCATAACAGTTATCATATCCCTGCGAGTCAAAACCTTGTGCATTACCACCCCACGCTACCAAGCAGCCCTTATACTGAGTACCGCCCAAGATTGCAAACGAGGAGTTGTTACCTGCATACACCACAGCAACGTGACACAGATAGCCATTGCAGTCATATTCAGTTCCTGCTAAACCTTTTACAGCACTGTTTGGACCGTTGCTTCCAATTTTCACCCGTGCTGGTGTATTCTGAATACGATTTTCAACTTTTTCTGCATCTCCCGATTCCAAAGTACCGCACTGTCCCAAAGAGTTATTACCCCAACAGTACACATTACCCTCGCAGTCGAGAGCAATAAAGTGAGAACCGGAACCCGAGTTCACCTGACGCACCGTAATATTGTTCTGGAAGAAATACGGCACCATAGTCATGGTTGTCAACTTTTCAGCTGTGCTACCAGTACCCAACAAGCCAACATTTGAACCGGATTTATTACGTCCCCACACAAACACGTTTCCATTATCGCACACCATGGAAGATACGCAGTTACCTCCAGAGTAAACTAAATCCGCCTGTGCGAACAAGCCCAAAGCCATTGTCAATGAGCCTACCAATAATGCTAATCGTTTCATATCTTGTAGTTTTTAATTTTACAAACTAATATACTTAACATACTCAAGACGCAAAATAACGAAAAAAAGTTACACGAAGTGCAATTTTTTTTTTGAGAATTTTACAAAACGGTGCTTTTTCGTGGTTAGAGACGATGTGCACACGGATTTATGCAAACATTTCGTATTCCTATAATTTCCATAATGGTTGGTTGTAGAGCTGTCACAACGTGGCAGCCATCAATTGTAACAAACATTTTGTGACGGCTGCCGTAGTACGACAGCCCTACGGCCATCATAGATGTATGTGGGAGAATTTGCCCACATATTTTCTGCCTGCTATCTCAACCTTCAACATAAAAATGCCTACGGGCAAATCGGAAACATCAATGGTGAACGTGCCGCCTACGCTTTTACAAGGAATTGTCTTTACTATATGCCCCCCATCGGTTACGACGTGAATGACCGCCGCTGGATATACATTGGGGCTAAACCGCAACGAAAGTTTATCGAAACAAGGCGACGGAAATGCAATAAACGAATCGTTCGTCTGCAACGAGACGCTATTGGTATTGAGAATAGGATAATACACTATGCGAGCAGAGTCCTTATTATAATGGTATGGTGAAAAAACGGTGACTGGCTGTAGTGCTATATTATATGGTATAGCCATTTCGGCACACGAAACCCATGTACCGTCAAAATGATAGTAACCGTCAACGTGCGACTCTACATCATAATATTGATACAACGAGATATTACCCTCGTATTGTGAAGAATCATAACAAACACCATAATAAAACATAGTATCAACAACTATCAATGAATCAAAATGAATCTGATTATAATAATTGGATTTCAAATCGGTATTAGAAATCAACTTTTCTGTCAAAACCCTGAAATTGGCATCCCAAAGAACAACCTTCGTTTGCACATCACGGCTGGGAATTTCTGCCACGCCAAGTTTCAAACTACGGATTATGGTCGGTCCGGGAAGAAGGGCTTTATTGGCCAAACAATCGGTATAAATTTCGTTGGGACCGCTCAAATTCGAGACCGTTGGAGTATTGAGCAACAGATACTGCGTCTGCGATGTTATGTTTCCAATAGAATCAACGGCAAACAATTCCTTACTATACTTATTTGCAACAGTTTTCCTGATGCGTGTCTTGAAAAACGGTGGTTCGTATCCGTCAGCCACATCGTCAAGATTGTCGGTTACGTGGAGTAACGCTGCCAAATGCGAGGAAAAGCCCAACTCTTTTGCATTCGTCCACCCTTTGCCATGTTTTACAAACAATGTGGCATCGCCCATAGAGTTCTCATCGGTCTGATATGCGGCAAAAGCCGTGGAGTTATTGCGTATGGTGTAACCAATCCAGAGAAACTTGTTAGATGATACGGGTGAGTCAAGTTTCACATAGACCGTGGCAGAGTCTTGTATCATCGTTTCCACAAAAGATGTGGAGAAAACGACATGTTCGGGTCGTTCCTCTCCTTCCCAAATCATAAATGTAATATCGGCAAGGTCTTGTGACTGGTCAATCTTACCACAAAGCACGACATCGTAAATGATTTTTTTAGTATAGAATTTTTCAGCAACGGCAGTCCAGCCAATGTCATTATTTCCCGTCCACAGGCCAGAAACCTTTCCCGCAAAATCGAACAACGAAATGGAGTCGGTAATGTTTACATGAGTCAGCACATGTGAAGGAAGCATATAGGGGTCGTAGCCTGAGCATTTTTCCACGCCGGAGTTCATAGGGTCCAGCCACGGTTTGAGTTGTGCCGCTTCGGTATCGTAATAATCCCAGGCTTTCGAGAATTTTTGGAAGAAGTCATTTGTCGGCGTCTCACACGTCGCCTCACCACCCGACAAGTCGCCAATAACCAAATGTTCATTGCTAAACAAAGGCGAACCCGACGAGCCGCCTTCGGTAGTACCCACATTCCAACGAGAAATTTTCCAATGACCGTCAGGTGCATAGGTGAACGCCGACGTTTTGAAATTAACGGTTGTCGGTTTCTCATTTGCGACAGAAATTTTCTTCACGTCACCTTTGGGGTGATGAATACACGCAGTCCCCTTCCCTACCTCATCGGACCGAGACCAACCAGCATAATATATATTGTATGACTCGGGAGGAGCAGCATTTAATTTGAGCAACGAAAAGTCAAGTTTGCCATCGGGCGACGTTGCCACCAATGTTGAGCCAGAAATAGTTTTCTCGGAACTCACGGAAGAATCCTTGCCACAGGTCGCATTTTCGTAATCGAAATAAAACACGGTTCGTTCCGCCTTCTTATCACTTGCCACGCAATGGTTTGCTGTCAAGATATAGGGTGTCTTGTCTTGTGCCGTATTGTTCATCAACGTACCCGTACACACGGTAATACCTTGAATGAGCATTTTGCACACGGCACGTTTCTCAACCTGCCAATCCTTGCCATCGGGACAATTTATATCGACGTTGCATTGCGAAGACGAGGATTTCAACTCGGATTTCTTTAATATTCCCGTGAAATCATGGGCCACTTGCACGATACGCCACGTTCCCTCTGCCTGATTTTTCGGCTCAGCATAGGTAATATGCACTTCATCACCGTCAATCAAGGGCGTGGGCAACACCGACGATTGTTTCACATCGACAGCACTATACATTATAAGATATGTAGAATCAGAACCCGACAGACGCAACGAGGCATTGTTAGGAAAATGTACGTCTTCAAAAATCAGATTCAGCGAATAGGCACCTTGAGAATGAATATATACATTATAATATAATGTATCATTTTTTGCGATTGGCTGAATATCATTCTTGGAAATGGAAACCTCAAACGGATAGGCAAACTGAAACGCGCCATCTTTTGCATTGTCTGTAGCAACATTTTCTGGCAAAGTTGGCATCTCAACCCGTAAATCGGGTATTGGCGGCACATTTGGTGCACGATGACCAGATTGAGCAAACGAAAAAAACGACATACAAATACTGTATGTCGTCACTATAAAAAGGTTTATTTTTTTATTCAAGTTCGATACCCAAGACAAGTACATCGTCGATTTGTTTTCTTTTACCCTTCCATTCTTCAAATGTCGTATCAAGCGTTTCACATTGTTTTTCCATTGACAATGAGCGCGTATCAAACAACAATTTCTTGAAATGGATACCCAAGAATTTCTTATTATTTTCACCACCAAACTGGTCTTGGTACCCGTCGGAGAACATATACAAGCGAGCGCCTGGTTTATACGAGAACGTATGCGTTGTGTAGGTATTCTTTTCCGACGTGATAGAACCGCCCACCGAAGCCATATCGCCTTCAATCGTTTCTATTATGTCATCATACACAACATACGCGACGTGGTTGGCAGCAGCAAGTTGCACCGTCTTGGCCGTCTTGTCTATCAAACAAAGGGTTATATCCATACCATCTTCCTGCGAATCGGGCGAGGCATTTTCCTTTTGATTCAACGCAGAACGCACACCATCGTTGAGTTTGTCGAGAATTTCCCCAGGGGCACGCAATTTCTTATAAGTAAGTTGTTGCAACAAGGTAGCTCCAATCATCGACATGAATGCACCAGGAACACCGTGACCCGTACAGTCAACAGCAGCAACATACAACTTGTCTTCTTTTTCAAAGAACCAATAGAAGTCACCACTTACCACATCGCGTGGCTTGAACAGCACGAACGCATTCGGGAAATAGTCCTGCAACAAGTGCATTGGAGGCAAAATAGCATCTTGGATACGTTTTGCGTAACTGATACTATCCTTAATCAAACGGTTTGACTTCGACAATTCCTCGTTATTGAGCGTAAGCAAATCACTTTGCACTTTCAATGTTTCCTTCTGTTGCTCGATTTCCTTGGTACGTTCACGAACCAAACGTTCCAATTTTGCATTTTCCTCTTTATATAAATGCTCACGATATTTCACGTACACATAAATACTCAATCCAAAAATCAAAATCAGCAACGAATAGAACCACGTCGTTTTCCAGAACGGAGGAACAATAGTGATTTTCAACTGCGTGATTTCATCGCTCCAAACACCGTCGTTATTTGTAGCCGTAACCTCAAACACATAGTCGCCACCAGTCAAATTCGTATATGTGGCGGTACGTTTGTTCGCATCGGTATAGTTCCAATCCTCGTCAAAGCCGACTAATCTATATTTATAGCGGACCTTCGACGGAGCCACGTTATTCAATATTGAAAAGTCAATAGAGAAATTATGCTTATACGAAAGTTTTAATTCACCAATCGTCGTAATAGACTGATCCAAAACGACTTCGCCTTGAATCTCCTCGCCTATTTCTACGGTTTTGTTATAAATCTTCAATTCGGTAATGACAACCCTTCCTATATAAGAATCATTGGTAATGCTGTCGGGAATGAAATACGACAACCCCTGAACGCCACCAAAAAACATCAGTTCATTCGACGACTTGAATGAAGAACGTTCGTTGAAAGAATTGCCTTGCAATCCGTCAGACTTGTTATAGTTTGTAAACGTCTCGGCGAAAGGAGCAAACTTTGAAATACCGTAACAAGTACTTATCCACAAATTGCCACGCTTATCTTCCTGCATAGCCAACACCATATCGTTGGTTAAACCATGAGAGCGTTTCGTATAAGACTGGAACGTCTTTTCACGACGGTTGAACTTACAGATACCGGCACCACCCGTACCAACCCAAAATGTTCCATTACCCGTTTCCAATAACGAATACACTATCTCACTATTCAGTGAATTAGGATTGTTTCTATCCTGAGTAAAGAACGTGACAGTATCGTTCCGTGGATTCACGCACATAACGCCTCGACCGTTGGTTCCTGCCCAAATCATATCTTGTGAATCCTGCATAACGCACCAAATCACATTACGCATAAAGTTGTCAGGATTTACGTCGTATGTGGTAAACTTGCCTTTTTCCCATTCGAACTTACACAAACCGCCACCGTAGGTTCCCACCCACAAACGTAACTCATTATCAAGACACATGGCAGTCACTGCATTGTTTGACAACACATTGCGAGTATCTTCCACATAAGAATAATGATCCAAAACTCCTTTATCCAACGAAAAACGAATCAGACCGTTTCCGTCGGTTCCCAACCAGAAGAAACCACGAGGATCCTGCACGATGGAAGTTATCACATTATAACTATCCTTGTCGTCCTTTGAACACTGATATGTGCGAATGATGTTAAAATTCTTGTCATAATACAGCAAACCAGCACCACGAGTTCCCACAAGAAAATGTCCGTCGTGAACAGGCGACAAATCCTTAATTTCCAGAATCGACATCACATTATCCGAAGTCAACTCCGAATTGAAATCCAAACTTGGATGCAAGATGGAGAATTTCTTACGATGAGTATTGTACTTACACAAACCAGCGGTTTCGGAACCAACCCAAAGCACACCCGACTTATCACGCAAAACCGAAAGGATGTTGTTTGAAGAAAGGGAATATTCGTGTTGGTGCATTTTCTCGCAACCCAAATATTGTTTCGTCGCCAAATCATACATATTCAAGCCGCCACCACGAGTTCCGACGTACATTATATTTGATAACGTATCCTCAAAGAATGTCCATACAATATTATTACTTAACGAAAGCGTATCTTTCGGATTGTTCTCAAACACCGTATATGTATAGGTTTCGGGGTTTAGCACGCCAAAACCGCCATAATACGTTCCAATCCACAGATTTCCGTACCTGTCGTTTTCAATACTCATAATATCGTGGGCGATGAAATCAATATGCTGGAACAAGCCCGTCTGTTTGTCGAACTTATCCAATCCCCCACCTTCATTCACGCCAATCCACAAATTGCCAAACTTATCCTTGCTCACAACCCTCACCTGGTTGCTACCAATTGAATTGAGGTTGCTCGGATTATGTTTGTACGCCGTAAACTGATGTGTGTTTCTATCGAATCTATTCAAACCGCCGCCATAGGTTGCAATCCACAGAATACCCTCGTCGTCTTCGGTAATGTCATACACATCGTTGTTGCTCAACGAATTTTCGTCGTTAGGATTGTGCATATACCGCGTAAACGTTTCCGTGATAGGATTGTATTCATTCAAACCACCACCAAGCGTTCCTATCCAAATTTTTCCGTAGGAATCTTGAAACAGACAAAGAATACGGTTACTTGAAATTGACGTGGTGTCGTTCGCAACCGGCTTAAACACCTTGAACGAATAGCCGTCGTAACGGTTAAGACCATCGAGTGTGGCAAACCACAAAAAGCCAGTAGAGTCTTGCAAGATTGAATTGATACTAACCTGCGACAAACCGTCTTCCATAGTTATCGGTTCAAAGTTCATCTGATGCAGTTTCTGTGCCCCGCACACAAACGACATCAACACAAGAGCTATATATACTACTAACTTTCTCATTAACACAAATAGCAACGTAAATATACGTTAATTATTTTCGTTTTGAAACTTTTTCAAGTTTTTTATCGCAATTCGGCACCTAATTCTTTCTGATAATTTGCAATCAGACGATTCATCACATTGTCGATTTGACCATCAGTCAAGGTCTTTTGGTCATCCTGCAACAAGAATGAAATTGCATACGATTTCTTTCCTGCAGGAATACCCTTGCCTTCGTACACGTCGAATGCCGACACTTGCTTCAACAATTTCTTTTCAGTTGAGAATGCGATTTTCTTGATTTGTTCAAATTGTACTTTCGAATCAATCAACAATGCCAAATCACGTCGTACCGACGGGAATTGTGGCAATTCCTTGTATTGAACTTTCTGACGATAATTTGCAAGCAAAACATCCCAGTATATTTCAGCGAAGAACACTTGTTTGTCGATGTCGAATTTCTTCAGCAATTGTTTAGAAACCACACCCAAGCGAGCCACGCATTTGTTGTTCAAAATGGTACATTCCAATCCCGACAACATATCGTCGCTTTTTGGTGCAAACTGGATATTCGACATTCCGAGTTTCGTCAACACTTTGAGCACGGCTGACTTCAATACGAAAATATCGGTATCTTGTTGTTTTTCAGCCCAATATAACGGTGCTTGTTTTCCCGTAACGCACAAAGCCAACTGACGGGATTCCCCATATTTGTCGGTAACAGAGCCTTCTGTTCCTTTGGTATAATACACACTACCAAATTCGAACAGCGACAAATCCAATTGCTGACGGTTCTGGTTATGAGCAACAACCTCCAACATACTGAACAACATTGTATTACGCATACAATCCAATTCCGCACCCAACGGATTAAGAATTTTCACAAGATGATTCTTGCAATCGTTCTGTAAATCAGCATAATACGAAGAATTTGTCAGTGAATTATTCATTATTTCATACCAACCGCTATCAACGAGCATGTCGGCAATCATATTGCGGACCTTGGTTTGATTCACGCCATTAGAATAGGTTATCGCAGCATGAAGATTCGTTGAAAATTCAATATTATTGTAGCCATAAATACGCAACACGTCTTCAACAACGTCTTCGGCACGTTGCACGTCAACACGATATGGCGGAACCAACAACTGCAATTCACGACCATTTTCAGCAGCGATTTCAATCTCAAGACCAGCAAGAATTTTCTTAAACACATCGTCGCCAATGTTCTTGCCCATCAGGCTGTATGCCTTGTCAAGATTTAAGGTAACGGGGAACGAATCAAATTTCTCCGGATGAGAGTCAAAAATCGGTCCGCAGATTTCGCCACCAGCAACTTCCTGAATCAACAATGCGGCACGTTTCAACGCATAGTTGGTGATATTCGGATCGATACCGCGTTCATATCGGAACGAAGCGTCGGTTGACAAACCATGACGGCGAGCCGTCTTACGAATTGACACAGGGTTGAAACAAGCACTTTCAAGGAATACCGACGTAGTAGTTTCCGTAACGCCAGAATCCAAGCCACCGAACACACCGGCAATACACATTGGTTTCTCGGCATCGCAAATCATCAAATCTTCCGACGACAATTCTCGTTCTACCCCATCGAGCGTAACAAACTTTGTTTTGTCGGCAACCGTATTCACGTGTATTTCATTTCCCGCAATCTTTGCCAAATCAAAGGCATGCAACGGCTGACACAATTCGTGAAGAATGAAATTCGTCACATCAACCACATTGTTGATAGAACGCAAGCCAATTGATTTCAAACGAGTCTGCAACCATTCAGGAGATTCTTTTACCTTGATACCCGAAATGACAACGCCCGAATAACGAGGACATAAGTCAGGACGGTCAACCACAACTTTGAGGTTAGTCTGCGTATTTGACAAAGCAAATTTCTCAACCGACGGTTTTTGCAATTTCACAGAACCGTTCACATTCAAATAGGCAGCCAAATCGCGAGCAACGCCATAATGCGAAGCAGCATCGATACGGTTCGGCGTCAAGCCGATTTCAAAGATATAATCGTCCTTTATATTGAAATACTCCGAAGCAGGGGTTCCAACCTTCACGGTATCTGGCAAAACCATAATGCCATCGTGGCTTGTACCCACGCCTATCTCGTCCTCGGCACAAATCATACCGCAAGAAACCTCGCCACGAATTTTTGATTTCTTAATCACAAATTCCGTATCGCCATCGTAGAGTTTTGTGCCTTCGGTGGCAACAACAACAGTTTGTCCTGCCGCAACATTCGGTGCACCGCACACGATAGGCAAAATCTCCGGACCACCCACATCAACCGTCGTAATATGAAGATGGTCGGAATTTGGATGATCGACACACGTCAAAACTTTTCCAACGACTATGCCTTCCAATCCACCTTTTATTGTTTGATATTTTTCAAGACCTTCTACCTCTAATCCAATATCTGTCAATATTTTAGATACTGTTTCAACATCATAATCAAGCTGAATATACTCTTTCAGCCAATTCCACGAAATATTCATTGTTTACTTTTAAAATTAAGCCAAACAAAAATAGTTAAAAAAGGGGGAAAATCTAATAATTCTCGTTCTTTTTTGCTTGCTTAGGCAAACAAATTCCAATATGCATAAATAGCGGGAATAGAAAACAGCACGCTATCGAATCGATCAAGGAAGCCACCGTGTCCTGGCAACATTTTTCCCGTGTCTTTCACGCCTATGTAGCGCTTAAACTTCGATTCCACCATATCGCCAAGTGTAGAACATAATACAATCAGCACTGCCCCACCGACAAATTCAGCGATAGTACCGTTTACTTTCACATTCAACGCAATGATAACCGCAAGAATCACGGTAGAAAGCAAACCGCCGACAAAGCCCTCGATGGTTTTCTTGGGAGAAATTTTCGGACACAACGGATGTTTTCCGAACAACATACCCCAACAATACGCAAACGAATCGTTGGACCATGTAAACAAGAACAACATAAAAATCATGAGCGACGAGCCAAATCCCGCATCTATCATCGCATTGTCAATCTTGTAATATGCAAGTAACGTAAACGGCAGAACGACATACACAATGCCACAGAAACTAAATGCAATCCTATGGAATGGTTCTTCTTCGTCACGCAACAATTCCACGGCAAAAATCGCCAAGGCAAAGAATATCACCAACGGCAAGGTTGACAACATTGTCGGGAACAACGACTCATTGTAGTATTTCATTATGGGCATAGCGTAAATACTTACGGCAAGCGCATTCGACAAAACCACATCGACAGAGAGCCCTTTGATTTTGATATTCTTATAAAATTCATTCAACGCCAGCAACATGATAATTCCAAAAACAGCGAGAAATATCGGCATAGTGGTAAACAGTGCAGCGGTAACAACTGCTATGTACAACAAGCCAGTGATGCAGCGAAGAAAGAAATTTTTCATACCGTTATTCTTTTACTAATAAAACATATAAGTTTTTTGGTCCGTGAGCACCCAACACAAGTGTTTTTTCTATATCGGAAGTTCTACTTGGACCAGTTATAATGGTAACTTGCGACGGAAACGAATCTCCAAACTTATGTTCTACCACATCCATCGCTTCGGGAATGTCGGGACACACCTGATTTGCGTACGCCAGAACGATATGCGTTTCAGCAGCCGAGATCAAACGTCTTCCCTCAATCTGAGCCGACGAAACCAATATGCTTCCCGTACGTGCCGCCAATGCCTCACATGTGGTAAGCGAGAATTTTGCCACACGAGCATATTCTGGGTCAATATTGTATGAAATTCCTTTTTCGTCAAGTAATTTCAACAATTCAGGATTGTTACACAACAATACCTCTTCACCTATGAGTTCCTTTACTCTTGCCAATGCGTCGTCAACCGAGGACACAATTTCCGGTTTTCCCGCAACCAACTTCAGTTTCTCACAGTATGCCTCGCACAAATCACCTTCGGGTTGTACGAAATATTCTTTTGCCGACGACAATTTCTCGTATGAATACCGAGGGGTGATTTTCACACTTTGCAAATCCCCCAGAATTTGAGCTCTACAACTATCTGATTTTGAATTACTCATTGTCTTTTTGTGTTTCTTCTACAATCTTTGGTTCTTCCGCAAACGGACGTTTCCCGAAGATTTTCTCCAAATCTTCGCTAAAAATCACCTCCCTATCAAGCAACAATTCTGCAAGACGGACAAATCCTTCCTGATTCTGCGTAAGAATATCGTATGCACGTTGATATGATTTTCTGATAATCTCCTGTGCTTCGGCATCAATCAGTTTTTCCATTTCCTCGCCGTATGGTTTGCCGAACGTATATTCCGACTGTCCAGTGGAATCGTAGAAACTCAGATTACCGATTTTGTCACTCATTCCATAATATTGCACCATTGCGTACGCCTGTTTGGTGACCTTTTCCAAGTCATTCAACGCACCTGTGGAAATTTTCCCAAACGTGATTTGTTCGGCGACACGACCGCCCAACGTAGCACACAATTCGTCAAGAATCTGCTCTTTCGTCACAATCTGTCGTTCTTCGGGCAAATACCATGCGGCACCCAAAGCACGTCCACGAGGAATGATAGTAACTTTAATCAGTGGATGAGCATATTCCAAGAACCAACTCAGTGTTGCGTGACCTGCTTCGTGGAATGCAATCGTGCGTTTCTCGGCCTGTGTCATTATTTTATTTTTCTTTTCAAGGCCGCCGACAATTCTGTCAATCGCATCAAGAAAATCTTGTTTTTCAATCATTTTCTTATCACGACGAGCGGCAATCAAAGCGGCTTCGTTACACACATTGGCAATATCGGCACCAGAGAACCCAGGTGTTTGTTTTGCCAAGAATGAAGATTTTATTTCCGCATTGAACTTCAACGGGCGCAAATGCACGTCAAAAATCTGCTCGCGTTCTTTCAAATCGGGCAGTTCCACATTGATTTGACGGTCGAAACGACCTGCACGCAACAACGCCTTGTCAAGTATTTCGGCACGGTTTGTCGCTGCAAGGACAATCACGCCCGAATCGGTTCCGAACCCGTCCATTTCGGTAAGCAACTGATTCAGCGTGCTTTCACGTTCATCATTGGTATTGAATCCGTTTTTACCACGAGCACGTCCTATGGCATCAATTTCGTCAATGAAAATAATACATGGCGCCTTTGATTTTGCCTCACGAAACAAATCGCGTACGCGAGCGGCACCAACCCCGACGAACATCTCAACGAAATCGGAGCCAGCCAACGAGAAGAAAGGCACTCCAGCCTCGCCTGCCACGGCCTTTGCCAACAACGTCTTACCTGTTCCCGGAGGGCCTACCAACAATGCTCCCTTAGGAATCTTACCACCCAGTTCGGTATATTTTTTCGGATTTTTCAAGAAATCAACAATCTCGCGAATCTCAACTTTGGCTTCTTCAAGACCGGCAACATCCTTGAACGTGGTTTTAACCTTGTCCTCGTTCTCAAACAATTTTGCACGTGACTTTCCAATGTTAAAAATGCCGCCACCGCCACCACTGCTGGAGCCACCACCCATACGTTTCATAAAAAACATCCAGACAACGACCAACAATACCAGCGGAAGTATCCAGCCGATAATTTCAGCCACGTAATTATGTTTTGTCTGATATTCGATATTGACATTGGTATTTTCCAGTTTTCGTTCAAAACTTTCAAGAGAGCCAATCGTCATGGTATAATCGGGTGAAGCAACACCATGTCCCGTATTGCTTGCCGTCAAGTAAATATCAACATATTCGCGATTGACGACAACAACTTTTTCTATCTCGCCGTTACGCAATTTTGATTCAAATTCCGTGGAAGTGATTTTCTTTGCACTGCCGCTAAAATCCATAAAGGAGAAAATGGCGAAAACCACCAACAACACAACATAAATCCAAATGTTGTTTCCGTTATTTTTCGGATTTTTAAAATTTTTGAAATTCGGATGGTCAAAAGGAGATTTAAAATCTTTGTCGTTTTTTTCCTCCATCTTTTCCTCCTTTTTTGTATCAGATTTTTTTTCTTCTGCCATATTCTTAATCCTCGTTGTTATATTCTTTTTTAGGACAATCAGCCCACAAATCTTCTATTTTATAATATTCACGAATGTGAGGTTGGAACACATGTACAATCACGTCGCCATAATCGAGAAAAATCCATTCGGCATTTTCGTAGCCCGAGCTTCCCCAGACCTTCTCGCCCGTCTTCTTGCGCACATAATCCTCCACCTCGTCGGCAATAGCATCAACCTGCGTTGACGAATCACCCTCGCAAATTACAAAATAACGGCAAATAGCATTATCTATTTTCTTGAAATCAAGACTTACGATGTTTTTTCCCTTCTTTTCCTTGATTCCTTCAACTATCGCTTTCAATAATTGTGTTGATGAAACTTTTGCCATTAATTATTTTATTTTTATTCCTTGCAAATATATAAATTAATATTTGACCATCTTTACTTCAAAAGCATTTCCTTACAGAACACCCCTGAACAAATTTCCTCAACAGGACCTGTCATTTTTATGTTCCATTCTTCGTCAATGGAAATCTGTAATTCACCACCCGGCATACGGATGGTTACATCCTTGTCAACCAGATTGTTTTTCCGCATTGCCGACGCAACGGCACACGACGAACTTCCCGAAGCCAAAGTGTTTCCAACGCCTCGTTCCCAAATCTTGATTTCCACCAAATTACGATTTACAACATGGGCAAACTGCACATTGGTGCGGTTCGGAAACATTTTGTCGGTTTCGATAATAGGACCATATTTCAAAAGTTCCTCCTGATTCAATTCGTCGCGGAACACCACGCAGTGGGGATTTCCAACCGAAACGCAATTGATTCTGAACTCCTTGCCACCAAACGTAACTGGTTCGTTGATACACTCTTCTTTCGCGAAATTTACAGGGACTTGTTTTGCCACAAAATTCGCCTTACCCATATCAACACGAACTTTTATGGCCTTGCCAGCGGCATTTTTCTCCAAAATCTCGCAATGAATCAAACGACCAAGAATGTCAACCGTAAACTTGTCGGATGTAAGATACCCGTAATCGTGCAAGAATTTGCTAAAAATACGCAGACCGTTACCGCAGTTTTCGGCAATTGACGCATCGGTGTTATAGATTTTCAAGCCGAAATCGGCTATTTTCGAAGGCACTTTGAGCAAGATACCGTTTGAGCCAACGCCAAAATGCAAATCGCAAATACGAATGACACGTTCATCGGTTAATTCAAAATCAATTTTATCAGAATCAATCACGATGTAGCAGTTGCCCAAACCGTGAGATTTCACAAAGAAGTTTGTTTCCATTAGAGTTCCACGTTAAATGTTTTTGCAATGTCTTGTAAATCTTCCACAACAGGCATCAACAAAGGAATACCCGTTTTCATACGTTCAGCCGTCATTTCTCGTTCAGGATCGCCAGGAATAATCACATGGTCGTGACCTGCGGCAGTCTGGCACGCACGCATAGATTCAATCCAGATGTCAAGGTTTTTCTTGAAATCGTCAACAGGACGGAAGGCATCAACACGCATAGCACCAACAAAGTGTCCGATACCCTTTCCTACCAAATCCTCGCGAGGTTGCAGGAATGCAAGGAACGGAGGCACCCATGGACCATAATTGGCACCCGAAAGCACAGCACACATAATATCGACGATAGAGCCAAGGCAGAATCCCTTGTGGCTGCTGTGTTCGCGGTCGGAACCGAGAGGAAGCAGCATACCGCCTTTTTTCAGACCGAACGAATCGGTTGTAGGATTACCATCCTTGTCTTGAATCCAACCTTGCGGAGCATCCTCGCCTTTACGTTGCAAGATTTCCAATTTACCCACAGCCGTTGCCGTAGTAGCGAAATCGGCTACCAAATCAGGTTGTTTCCCTGCAGGGAACGCAACAGCGATAGGGTTTGTACCTAACATTTTTTGTTTTGCAAACGTCGGAGCCGTCGTAGGCGTTGCGTTTGTCGAGGCAAAACCAATCATATCGTGCGGCAACGCCATCATAGCGTGATAGCCCGCAATACCGAAGTGGTTAGAGTTATTGATGGCAACAAATCCGCAACCAACATTTTTCGCCTTTTCTATGGCGATTTGCATTGCTTTAGGAGCCACAACAAGACCAAGACCGTTGTCACCGTCAATAGTCGCAGTTGAAGGCGTCTCGTGCTCTATTTTTAATTTTGGTTGTGGATTCATTCTGTTAGCCTTCCACAAATTTATATAACCACGAAGACGAGCAACGCCATGTGAATCAATACCACGCAAATCAGCCGTTAAAAGCACGTCCGATGCCAAAAGTGCATCTTCGTGAGAATGTCCAATTGCTTCGAGAACTTTTGTCGTAAAAGTTCTGAGTCGTTGATAATCAAAAGATTGTGTTTCTGCCATTACTATTATTTTTTTAATTATCCTTATACAATAAAACGCCACGTATGCGGCGTTTTGTTATTGCTTTTTTATTTTTTCATAAAACCATTTTGTTGTCAGTGCAATACCCTCTTTCACAAATATTTCGGGTTCATAATGCAAGATTCGACGTGCTTTTACAATTGATGCAAGAGAATTTTTAATATCACCTTTGCGAGGGTCGCCATACAAAGGTTTTATAGTTCCTATTTCCGAATCCAACTGAGCAAGATTGTCAATTATACTTTGTGTCAGTGTGGTCAAATCAATTGAGTCGTTACAAGCAACGTTGATATGTTCATGCTTATTCTCCAAAACAGCCTCTCCCGCCAACACGTTTGCCTTTACAACATTCTTCACGTAGGTGAAATCACGAGATTGTTTTCCGTCGCCATAAATCGTCGGTTGCCGATGTTCCATCAATATATTGATAAACTTAGGAATTACGGCGGCGTATGCACCATTGGGGTCTTGGTACGGGCCAAACACGTTGAAATAGCACAAACCTATGGTTTCAATGCCATAGAGAGCCGAGAAATTCTTTGCAAACAAGTCATTGGAATGTTTTGTGATTGCATACGGAGAAAGCAGATTTCCCTTTTTATCCTCCACTTTGGGCGAATAATCGGCATCGCCATAAGTAGAAGACGAACTTGCATACACAAAACGAGTGATTCCCTCGTCTTTTGCAGCCGTGAGCATATTCACAAAACCAAGCACGTTGACGTGCGTGCTGGTTACCGGGTCGGCAATAGAACGAGGCACGGAACCAAGAGCAGCTTCGTGATATACCAGATTCTTGCCTTTTACGGCATTCCTACAGGTCTCCAAATCACGAATATCGCCCTCTATCAAAGAAAAACACGGATTACTGAAGAAACGCTCTATATTTTCTCTATGTCCCGTCGAGAAATTATCAAGACACGTAACAGTATTGCCTTGATTCAAAAGGGTTTCTACGAGATTGGAGCCTATAAAGCCAGCGCCTCCGGTAACCAATATATTTTTTCCCGTCAACATTATTTTGCGTAATTGATAGCTCTTGTTTCGCGAATTACCGTAATCTTAATTTGTCCAGGATACGTCATTTCCTCTTGAATACGTTTTGCAATATTCATTGACAATACTTCTGCCTCGGAATCGCTTACTTTTTCAGCACCCACAATCACACGAAGTTCACGACCTGCCTGAATTGCGTATGTTTTCAATACGCCCGGATATGAAAGAGCGATATTTTCAAGGTCTTTCAAACGTTTGATATACGATTCTACAATTTCACGACGAGCGCCGGGACGAGCACCCGAGATAGCGTCACACACTTGAACGATAGGAGCTATCAACGACTCCATCTCTATTTCCTCGTGGTGAGCACCGATGGCATTGCAAATTTCTGGACGTTCCTTACATCTTTCAGCCAAGTTCATACCCGACAATGCGTGTGGCATTTCGTCATCTTCTTCAATCACCTTACCAATATCGTGTAGCAAACCAGCACGTTTTGCCGCTTTCGCGTTCAAGCCAAGTTCCGCAGCCATTATACCACACAATTTTGCCGTTTCCTTTGAGTGCTGTAACAAATTTTGACCATAAGAAGAACGATATTTCATTCTACCAATATGGCGAATCAAATCGGAGTGCAAGCCGTGAATACCAAGGTCAATGGCAACACGTTTACCTGTCTCAATGATTTCTTCCTCAACTTGTTTTCTCGTCTTTTCCACAACCTCCTCAATTCTTGCAGGGTGGATACGACCATCGGTTACCAATTGGTGAAGCGACAAACGAGCTATTTCACGGCGAACAGGGTCAAAACCCGAAAGAATAATTGCATCTGGAGTGTCGTCCACAATAATTTCAACACCCGTAGCAGCTTCCAAGGCACGGATATTACGACCTTCACGGCCAATAATTCTACCCTTCACCTCATCGCTTTCAATGTTGAACACCGAAACCGAATTTTCTGCGACATGTTCTGTAGCTGTACGTTGAATAGTTTGAATAACGATTTTCTTTGCTTCCTTGTTAGCCGTCATCTTGGCTTCATCCATAATCTCGTTGATGAGCGACATTGCCTCAGTTTTTGCTTCCGCCTTCAACGAATCCACAAGTTGCTCCTTGGCCTCGTTTGCCGAAAGCCCAGAGATAGTTTCAAGCTGTTCAACTTGTTGACGGTGAATTTTCTCCAAATCCTCTGCCTTACGTTGATTGATTTGGATTTGATTTGCAAGGATTTCCTTTTGGTTATTCAATTCTTGCTGTTTGTGTTGGATTTCATCGAATTTCGATTGCAAAGTAGCTTCTTTTTGTTTGATTCGGTTTTCGGCCTGAGCAACCTTGTTATTTCGCTCATTGATGACCTTTTCGTTCTCCGACTTCATTTGCAGAAACTTTTCCTTTGCCTGGAGCATACGTTCCTTGGCGTTTGCCTCGGCCGTCTTTTCAGCTTCTGCTAAGATAGATTTTGTTTTTGCATTCAGAAATATCTTTTGTACTACAAACGCGAGAGCTGCTCCCAAGACGAATGTAATAACTGCTGTGATAATTGTTGTTAACATCATAATAATTCAGTATATATAAATAAAAAACTCATATTGTTTCTTGTCCAGAAAACCCCAAAATCAACAGGGTTAGAGGGTATGCCGAGTCTGATTTCCACTGTCCGAAAGGACTCCCGAAGGAGTGAGGCCTATCATCGGCGGCAGTAACTGATCTCTTTTTGTGCGAAATAAATGTCGAGTTTTCCGCGAATGAAAGAAACAATACGAGTAGTCTGAATTATTCTTTTCCTTTTATTGATTTATTTTAATAAATTCATCTAATTCTTCACAAAGTTTTTCTAGTTCATCACCAACTTCATTTTTACCAAAACGAGGTTCATTATCTAGATTTTTACTTGCGAATTGCAAAGCTACCATTGCCAACAGATCCTGCGCTTCGGCCTTTGGAGAAGCTTGACGGACTTTTGCAGCCCATTCGTTTGTCCTTTTTGCTGCCTCACGGATTTTCTCTTCATCTTCAACTGCGATAGATAAAGAATAAACCCTCTCGAGGATCGATAGCCTTATGGGTAATTTGTCGCTCATTTATTTAATAATGCAATACAAGAATCAATCTCCCGTACAATTCCTTCAATATATTTTCGAGCCGATTTATCACCAGTGCTCGACGAATCAGATACAGCCTTTGCTAATTGTAACGTATTAACTTTTTGCTCTAACTCACTTATTGAATTTTGTTGTTTATTTATCGTTTGTTTTAATTCTTCGTTATCTTTTTTTAATTGTTCGTTTTGCGATTTCTGCACAGAGTACATTGACATAAGAATCGCCATTTTTGATTTTAGCTCTTCAATCGTTTTATTTACGTCTTGTGCCATTTTTCTCTATACTTAAATCTCTACAAAGATAAGAAAGACTTATCAAAACACCTACAATTTTTTAATTTTTCCTTTAACATTTTACAACCTATTGATTTCTAACCTATTAGAAACTATAGTTAAATCCTACTCCCAAGATTTCCTTAAATTGAACTTTCGGACCACGTTCTATCGTGTTTCCTGCATTGTCAATTTCTATCGTCTTCGTATCATCGTCATACAACAAATGTGTGTTGAAGCTGATAGTAAAATATTTCAAGAGTTTCCATGTAATCAATGTTTCCCAATCAACATCGATGTTTTGTGGATTTTCCAAATAGTTTGAGAACAAGTTCAACTTGGTAGTCACACCCAAATTTTTCATCCATTCAGTTTCCCACTCCGTGCGAGTGTATTGAAGACGAACATAACCACCAAATTCAGTACGCAACGTTTGTCCGTTAGTCAACTTTTGATATTTGTTACCACTTGCATCAAGTGAATCGGCATCACCTGCTGCATTTTGCAAATACGTTGCCGGATCAACGCCAAAAGAACCTGCATCAGCCAAATCTTGGTCTGTCACGAAAATCAAACGAGCCGTAATTGGCGAGATGTATGCGCTGAAATAATTATTTGGTTTGTAGTCAAGTCCGATACCACCAGTCAAATAGCCAGGTGCCATTGCTTTTGAAATGATTGTTGACTGATAACCTAACGAATCGTCAAATGCATAAGTCTTACCATCGGTCATCTGCGTCTTGAAGTCTATCAATGCTGCATAATACCAGTTCTTAAATGCCAAACGACCATATTTTGACACTAATTCAACCTTGTCATCGGTTTTCGTAAATGGTCTGTCCCAATCTTTACCTTTGGAATCGGTAAAATACTTGCCACCTTGGCGCATAATTCCATAGCCAAAATCCAATGAGTTGTCCCATGCATTTTTGCCTTTCTTATAATTTGCAAAAAGACTCACAACACCGTTGAATGCAACAGAGTTTTCACCACCGGCAGCCCAGTTGTACAATTTTGTGTTTGTAAATTGAAGGTTTGTCATACCTCCGCGTTTCCATCCTTCCGTCGTATCTGCACCGACATTGTTTGTACGCAAAGCTTTCTCATTATCAGTAACTTGCGCAAACGTAAGAAAGCTTAAACTGGAAATAATTACTGTTAAAATTATCTTTTTCATATCTATTTTACGTTTATTAATTCGATACACAAAAATAGAAAAATTTTAGAAGACGCAATGAATTACGTCAATTTCTCTCGCTGAACCAGAATAGTTTTTTTTGAGTGCCTGCATTTTCGAAAATTAGAAAAATCAAAATGTTCGTACAGCACAATATCCTTGGTTTTCTGTTTGTCGTAGCAGATAACGCCATTAAAAAATTCCACACCTGAGTGTTCTACATATGGGTTTTGAGATTCTTCAAGAGCAATGACAGAATTTTGATCATTTAATATCAACACAGCCAATTTATGGAATTGCGAGCCGTCGTAAATATAGTGTGCCGATAGTTTACGCATAGAGCTATTGATTTTTCTTCTCGCCTCGTTCCAACATCACTTTTATTTTGTTTAACGAATCAAGCACATTGTCGTAAATGTCTTTGATTTCACTATTCAAAGTATAATGTTCCAGACTTTTCCTAAAAATGCTGTCATTACATTCATATTTGATAAGCAAGGTTGAATCGTAACATTTCTGGGATAATTTTAGTTCCGATTTCGTGTCCGCATTGTAAGTATAGATGGTCGCATCAGTCAAGTGCATATCTACAAGTACGGCTGTCATAGCTTCTTTTGTTAAAATTCCTTCGTCAGTAACTTTTCGTTTTTTAGAAGAGCAAGAAAACAACAGCAACAACGTGAGCAATACAATATAGAGTTTTAATTTCATTTCTTTTCCCTTTGTTGAAATTTAATTGCCAAGAAAAATTCGTGAGCGCCTCGTGAACCAGTTTTCAGTTTGGAATACGTCATATCATACGAATATCCAAACGATAATAAATCCCGATAGGTGTATCCAAGAAACAAAACAACGGCATCTTGTGTTCTATAGGACAATCCTGCCCAAATTGCGTCGTGGTATGTTATACGTCCCGACGCTTCAATTTGCCACGGCGCGGCATACACTTTTCGTGCGACGATGGTTGGTTCAAATTTCACATTTTTTAACAATTTGTATCGACCACCAATCATAAAGTTCAAGTGACTTTTGAATCGATTCAATGTATTATCTAAGGCAATCGTATCATTATAGATTTCAATTCTATTGTTGAACAATTGATCAACAGAAGCACCGACGAAATACCTTCTCATATCATAATATACACCAAATGAGGCATCGGGACGAATACTTCTATACAATGATTCGTTCAGGTTCATTTCTTCATCCAAAAACTGAATTTTGGTCATGTCGATTGAATAGCGAATTAGGCCGATATTCAAACCTAACGAAAGTTTCGAGAATGTACCTACACGAATATGATATGCATATGCTCCATACACACCAAATTTATTGAATGCGCCCTGACTATCGTTGTAAATCAGTCCTCCCCACCCCATCGGGTGCGAGCTGAGTTTCCCAGTCAATGAAATCGTTGCCGTAATAGGTGCGTTTTCAATACCAACAAATTGATACCGATTGTTAACCTGAGCCTGAGCATAGTCTTTTAATCCCGCTACAGCTGGATTATACGCAAACTCATTGAACATATACATAGAATACAATGGCGTTTGTTGTGCATACGAAATCGTTGCTACAAGAGAAACCAATATGTAAAGTATAAATCTTTTCACTATCGTATAATTGAAACCGCTCCCGTTTTTGTAGGAGTATGATTTACATCGTTATATTCTATTACATAATAATACGTACCCATAGGTAATTCATTTCCCGTAATTGACGTGCCATTCCAAGGATGCGTCGCATATTCAATCTTGTTCTCATACACAAGCACTCCCCAGCGGTTGAAAACGGTTACCTTTGCTTGCGGACAATTGTTCAGATACGGAATCACCCAGTTGTCATTTACCCCGTCGCCATTTGGAGTAAATCCAGAAGGAACAAAGTTACTTGACATGACCTCGACAAATATTTGCGTACGTTCCTTGCAACCATGTACTGTCGTCGCAACCGCATACAAATAATTCGATTCTTCGAGTCGCATTAGCAAACCTGTACGGCCAGAACGAGCATAAGTCTTTTCATTTGTCGTAGTATCCGACAATGTTCCTTTTTCCATTTTATTTGGTTTGAATGAACGCCATAAAATAGAGACAACGCCATTCTCTTCCGTTTTATCAACAAACCAAGGTTCATCGACAGGCAAGAACAAATAACGCATTCCTTGTACTCCCGATACAGAATCCGTCCCAATATATACACCTACCGTGTCAAACATTTGAATGGCAAAATTGACAGAATCATAATGATAAACAGTGTAATTTACTGGTTTTGAACTACACCCGTCCATAGTATACGAGAATTGTACTTGAGTACTATCAGCATAATACGTCGTAAGCGGCGTTACCCATGTAGAAGCTTCATCAGGAGTGGAAATAGTAGACGAACAATTGTTTTCGACAGCCGACCACACATACGCCACGGAATTATCGGAAGGAACATAATCGTAGCTGTAGGTGGTTTGTAATGTAGCCGATACATTCAAAGAATCGCCCAAGCATATTTGTTTTCGTTCCAATGTGTTATCATCCGTAGCAAAGATTTCTGCATTCAATTGTACATAGGAATCTATTTTATCCGTTGTGAATGTTTTTGAACAGCCATTGGCCCCTATCACCGTAACCTCATAATCACCAACGTTTAAGTTCGTGGCGATAGGTCCTGTTTGTTTCTTGCTATCATTCCATTCAAATGTATAATCTGCTAAGTCTGCTATACTTCGCATAGATTCCTCATAACTTCCTTTTGAAACAATCAATTTTGTAACTTCAATGCTTCCGTCGGTTATACCGTTTTGAATTTCCGTATCTGTATAATAGTTGCAATGAGTGTGATGCGATTCCGCCACGATAGATTCCGGGACAAGAGGATTGGTATATAATTTCTTTTCTATATAACAATCTTCTGGATTCTCAGAATACGTTATTGTACAAACGTATGTTCCCGCGGGCAAGTTTGTTAACACCTGTATCTCGTCAGGATCGTAAGCAGTCCATGTCTTATCTTCTGATATTGTCCCCCATTTATAACGATACGACACATCTTCCCAACCGCCTGAGATACTATTGATAGTGATTTTTCCTGTTTCTGCATTATCGCCACATTCTGTAACATCAACCGTGAAATCGGCCATCAATTCGCTTGGTTCCGTCATTTCATACGAAAATACGGCACTTTCACATCCAAATTTATCAGTGATTTTAACCTTATAGACCCCTTTTTTACATTCTAAATCCGATTGTGACGAAGATTGTAATAATGTATTGTCTGCATCATACCAACTATATGTATATGATGGCCAACCACCCGTTGCAATTGCCGATAACGTTCCTGTACCGCCCTTGCACTCAATACGAGGGGTTTCGTCAAAATCAACGTGTAACTCATCGGGGTCAGAAACTACGATATCGTCAGAAGTGATTTTACATCCTTTCTCATCGGTTATAGAAACAGAGTACGTTCCACTTGAAATTCCCTTAAGCGTATTTGACGTAGCTTCAGGATGATTTGCCCATTCATAAGTAAATGTTCCGTATCCGTTATTTGTAATAACCTCCAATGCCGCAGTACTGCTACCAATACATTGTATGTCGGCCGTTTGTATGACTTCTTGTATTGAAAAGTTTGTGACATCCGTAATCTGTGTCGTTGTTGTCACAGTACAACCTACATTGTCAGTAACAGTAATAGAGATATCGGTTTCCGAAGGAACCACAGAGCAAACTGCCTCCATTCCGATATTGGTATTTGAAACAGTGTTTTTCCATTCATACGAAACTGGTGTTGCAGGATTTCCTATAATCTCAACAGAAACTTTTCCATTTGGTAAGTGACAATACGAAGGCATCTCCTCTGAAACCACCAACACGATTTCGCTTGGCTCATTCACCGAAAAATCTACGGATTCGGCACAATCAGTATGATTGCCATCGTAAACTGCCACATAATAATCTCCTTTAGCAAGTCCTGTGGCTGTTTGTTCCGAACCTACCAATTCATCAGAATCTTTCTTATACCACTTGTAATAAATGTCTCCCTTGGTATTTTCAGCTGTTGCAGATGCCGAACCATTTGCCTTGTTATAGCAATTTGCGTCGGTTACCGTAACTTGAGGATTCAAGTGTTTTTGTACCATCTCGAACGAAGTTGTATAAACACACCCATCTTTATCGGTTGCTTCAACGCTATGCGTTCCGTCTGTCAAGCCAGTCGCAGTTTGTGTTGTATTTCCATTATCCCACAAATAGGTGTAATTTGCGGTATTTTCATTCGAAATCACGATTTTGTAAGAATCTCCTTCACACGTTGATTCTTGATATTGAAATTCCGACGTTACGTCTAATTCATTACTCAATGTAATTGTAGTATCGAACTCGCATGTTCCATCGCTTAAATGTAATACATACGCGCCCGCGGGGTAACCAGATAGGACATTAACTGTTGATGGGAGTTCCGTACCATTGTTTTTCCATGTGTAGAAATAGTCACCATTGAGAGAACCTACGGCTGTAACCGTAATTTTTCCGGAAGGTTCGAGTTCACCACAAATAGGAGACTTGATATTTGTCGTGTTTACCATCAACCTATCTTCGCGTCCCGTCACGTTAAAATTTGTAGTTGCCGGACAATGATTTGCATCTTCAACATACATTTGTTGACCATTTCCCATGCACAAGGCATTTGCCGTCTCGCCAGTTTCGCCAGAAGGCCATTGAATCGTATATGGCGCCGTACCTCCCTTTACTACTGCTTTTGCTGAAGCATCGCAATGGTCTGCGCAAGTTATTTGTGTTTGGTTCGTAACAGATATCTGCAATTCCTCGGGTTCTGTTATGGTAAATGTTTTTTTCACGCCATTACAACCTTTTGAATCTGATACAGTTACCGTATATGTTCCCGCTGACAAGTTTTGATTTGTATATTGTGCTGACGGATTATTATTCCATGTAATAGTATACGGAGGAACTCCACCTTTCACATCAATTTGTATGTAACCATCAGAAGATCCATTACAAGATGCGTTCTTTTGTCCTTTTTCCTCTATTCTCAAAACATCGTCTTCGACAAATTCAATTGATTTGGTGTCCTCACAACCATCGGCGTCTTCTACCGTAACGCTATATATACCAGCAGAAAGGTTAGAAACAGTTTCACCTGTTAATCCATTAGACCAAGAGAACTGATAAGGCTCAACACCATTTCTTGCAACTGCTGTAGCTGTACCAAGACTTCCGTTTGCACATCGTATTATAGTATCTTCACTACCTACGGCAAGTTTTAAATTCGCCTCATTTTCAATCACTACAGTTGTGATACTCGTATCCAGAGGACAATTATTTCTATCTATTACCTCTATCTTATATGTCCCCGCAGCCATCTCTTTCGCACTCGTTTTTGTAGAAATAACCTCGCTACCTTTATACCAATAATATCTATATGGACTTGCACCTGTTTTCTTGTTTATTTTTATCGTTGCCGTTCCAGTAGGAATTTTACATGCACTTGGAGTTGTTATCAACGATGATACTCTCAATGCCGGTATGGTGTCTATCGTGATTGCTTGTTCACGTTCACACCCTCTACTATCTTCAACTCGAACAGTATAATTACCTCGCTGTAAATTTGTTATTTCCTTGGTAGTTTCGCCATTCGACCAAAAAATCTTATATGGAGAGAAACCAGAAATTATTTGCACTCGTGCTGTTCCGTCCTTACTTGTAGAATCTTTCCCTGGAGTTGATAGATTTTTATAAAAACACGTTACATTCGATTTGGATACTTCAATATGATAATTTTTCAACTTCGTCATATCAATCATATCTTGATTTGAAGTACATCCGTTATTATCAGTAATCTGTACCGTATAGTTTTTCGCCTCTAAATTTCCCAACGTAGCAGTTGTGCCCCCTGTATTCCAATGATAATCATACGGTTCCGTACCTCCTGTTACGTCTGCCACCAAATTCCCTTTTGAAATATCATCGCATGCTTCGGGAGATACGGTAATATGTACCTTCAACACATCGGGTTCCTTCAACTCATATTCTGTCGAAACCTCACAATCGTTCCCGTCTGTAACGGTTACAGAATACACGCCTTTTTTAACAGCTCCTGTTGTTGCAGACGTGGAAGAAACATTTGTCCATTGATATTCGTATGTTTCAAGGCCACCTTCGACAGTTACCTGTAATTCTCCTGAATCGCCATTACACAATATAGGTGTTTTTTCACTTATCGTAGCCGTCAGTTTTTGTGGTTCCGAAATAGTTTGGATAGCTGGTTGTTCGCAACCTTCTCCGTTTTTATCCTTTACAACAACCGTATATGTGCCAGCCCCGACATTTGTAATTTCTGTTTGAGTTCCAAACTCGGTTTCTTCCGACCACTTATATTTATAAGGCGGCGTACCACCTTCTACCGAAAGTTTTAAGGAGCTAATCTTATTTCCGTTACATGTTAGATTATACGGATTGGGAGCTTCGCTACCGTTAATTTCAAATTTAGTAGTTAGTGGTTCGGGTTCGTCCAAGATATATTCCTTTAATGTATCGGTACATCCATGTCCATCCATAGCTACTATGGTATATGGATGACTCTCTCCACCTTGAATATCCGAAATTGTTACATTCCCTTCTACCGAATTCCAATAATACGTGTATGGAGGATTTGGATCCTCTGCAGGAGTTCCACCGCTTGCCGATGCTGTGATACTTCCATCAGAATATCCAAAACAGCTTGGCTTCGTAAAATCTTGAACAGAAACTGAAACTTTTGTCGCTGGCTGCGTCAATGTTACCGTGTTTTGTGCCTTACAACCAAGTTCGTCCGTCACGGTTAAGGTATATTCAATAGCGGCAGCAAGGTCATTTCTTGTTAAGCCAGATTCTTTCCCGTCCGACCATTGATATGTAACTGCACCTTCGGCATTTTCCACAGAAAACGAAACTTGTCCATCTGGAATGTCCCTACACTTCAAGTTTTCAAACGTATCTTTATTCAAAGTGATTTTTTTCTCTGGCTCCAATATGTAAACTGGTCCTGTTTCATCTTCACAGCCAATAGCATCCACAACTTGTATCATATACGTATCGGCAGGAAGATTATTGTTTCCTATTGTGTTTTTATCTATTAAATGATTTTTATCACCATTCCAATAGAGATTATAATCACCGTACGCCCCAACAACGGCAACCTCAATGGCACCATCGGTAGTATCCTTACACGTGACATTATCCGTTTTTGTTACAGAAATCGAAATATCCTGCGTTTCTACAGTAAGCGGGTCCGATACAATCGTACATCCTTTAGAATCTGTTACCGTGACGAAATAATCACCTGGAGCTAAATCATATACATCTGCCTGATCACTATGAGGTGCAAACGAGGCATCATCTTGTTTTGACCATTGCCATGTATAGGGTTCTACACCGCCGCTAAATGAAACACTTGCCTGTCCTACGGGCTGACCAGTACAACCTGCTTCTCTATTTTTTTGTAATGTTGCCGTGTACTCAGGTTCTTTCAAGGTGAATGACAAGCCTTCCCACTGTGCGGTTCCGTCAATGTTAACCAATGGGTGATACAAATTATCATACGCAAGATTATTAAACGTTACCTCGTATGACGTAACACCAAGAGGAATAGATTTTTTCTCGTTTTCTTTTGTATCAAAATTATACAAAATAACAACCACATCAGATGCAGTCGAAGGAATACCCGACACTTGCACCACATAACTACCATTTGGTGGCTCGGCACAAGTAGGATTATTCTTTTTGAAACATACGTTTATGCCGTGACTACTCGAACATTCATCCCAATTATCCTGAGAAAATGCAAAAAAGGAACTCAAAAGTACCCCCAAACAAATTTCACATTTAAGAATAAACGCACGCATACGTTGTTATACTCTATAGAATATTGCAAAGTAAATGTTTTTCACGGAATTTTTTCATTTTACTTTGACTTTTTTGAAAAAAAATCTAATTTCGGCACACATTTTTTGAGCGATGTCAATTTTAAGAACGAAAAATATTATGAAGAAGTACGGCAGCAGAACTGTCGTACAGAACGTTTCATTTAGCGTGAAACAAGGCGAAATTGTTGGTTTGCTCGGCCCTAACGGTGCAGGAAAAACCACGTCGTTTTATATGGTTATGGGACTTATCAATCCCGATGGTGGAAAAATTTTCCTCGATGATATAGATATCACATCGGAACCTGTCTATAAACGTGCCCGTTACGGTATTGGCTATCTTGCCCAAGAGGCATCGGTATTTCGCTCTCTTTCGGTCGAAAATAACATTATGGCCATTCTTGAGATGACCAATCGCACGAAAAAGGAGCAAAAAGAGAAATTGGAGGAATTGCTCACCGATTTCAATTTGCTTCATATTCGGAAAAACCTCGGTATCCAATTGTCTGGTGGCGAGCGTCGTAGAACGGAGATTGCTCGTGCTTTGGCAAGCGACCCGAAATTCATTTTGCTTGACGAACCTTTTGCCGGCGTTGACCCTATCGCTGTTGAAGAAATTCAGCGCATTGTGCGGAATTTAAAGGATAGAAACATCGGAATACTCATTACAGACCATAATGTTGACGAAACGCTTTCGATTACCGACAATGCCAACATTTTGTTTGAGGGTACTATCTTCAAATCGGGAACAGCCGAAGATTTAGCAAACGACCCCGACGTCCGCCGTGTATATCTGGGAAGCAATTTTGAATTGAAGAAATAGTTTTTTGTGCAACAATATCACATTGATTTTAGCAATCTGATGATATTTTTATACTTTTGCACGTCTTAAAACATACAATATGAAAGTATTAAAATTTGGTGGAACCTCGGTTGGCTCTCCTGAAAGAATGAAAAGCGTTTCGAAACTCGTTACTGATGGAACGCAGCAAATAGTTGTCCTTTCTGCAATGTCGGGAACAACAAACAATCTCGTTGAAATAGCAGATTATTATAAAAAAGGAAACGACGACGGCGCGTCTAATCTCATCTCTGCGCTTGAGAAAAAGTATGCCGGCGTGATTGAGGGATTACTGAATACGCAGGAATATCGCGACAAGGCCGCTGCCATAATCGCTCGTGAATGTGACATTGTTCGTTCGTTTGCTCATAAACCATTCTCCATTCAGGCAGAGAAAATGATTCTGGCTCGTGGCGAAATCATGTCAACAAACCTTGTTCAGTTATATCACGAGGAAAATAACATTTCTTCGGTATTGTTGAACTCTTTGGATTTTATGATTGTTGATGCTGACGGAGAGCCTGTTTTGGCTGAAATCGAAACTCGATTGAAAAAGGTTTTGAGTCAATATGCAAATACAACGTTGTTCATTACACAAGGTTTTATCTGTACGAATGATAAAGGCGAGGTTGACAACTTAAAACGTGGCGGTAGCGACTACTCGGCATCGCTTATCGGTGCTGCCATCAATGCTGAAGCAGTAGAAATCTGGACAGATATCGACGGTATTCACAACAATGATCCTCGTATCGTGAAAGATACGCATCCAATCGCAGAAATGTCGTTTGACGAAGCGGCAGAATTGGCCTATTTCGGTGCGAAGATTCTTCACCCGTCAACAGTGCTTCCCGCAAAAGTGAAAAATATCCCTGTCTTGTTGAAAAATACTATGCAACCGCAAGCAAAAGGTACAATTATCACAAACAAGACAACGGGTACTGGCGTAAAGGCCATTGCAGCAAAAGAAGGATTGACAGCTATAAAGATCAAGTCTGGCAGAATGTTGCTTGCATATGGTTTCCTATGCAGAGTATTCGAAGTTTTTGAAAAATATAAGACACCAATCGACTTGATTACCACATCGGAAGTTGCTCTTTCGCTTACGATTGACAAAACCGACTACTTGGCTCAAATTACCGATGAGTTAAAAAAACTTGGTACAGTCGAGATAGATAAGGATCAGACTATTATTTGTATCGTCGGAAATATGATTGCCGAAGAACAAGGTCACGCAGCCGAAGTTCTTAACGCATTGAAAGACATTCCAGTACGAATGATTAGTTATGGCGGTAGCGAGCACAATATTTCCGTTTTGATTGATAATGCAAATAAGGAAAAGGCCTTGATTGCATTGAATGAGAATTTATTCAAATAACATAGTTTTTCGACAAACTCACATATAATTTTTTGTGGGTTTGTCGAAACAACATGTTTCTGTAACCACATATTATTATTGTTAATAAAATTTCCATTTATTCCCTTCTCGTTTTATTGGATTTCAGTAAAATTTATATCTTTGTGCCATAAAAAATTTAATAACAAAACTTAAAATTATAATTGTATGTCAAATCCATGCTTACTTAGTTCGTCCATCGGGAAGAAGTTCCTGATGAGTATTACGGGACTATTCTTCGTTTTGTTCGTGGCATTCCACGCTACAATGAATGCAGTCCACATTTTTAGTCCAGAGGATTACAATGCCATTTGTAAATTCTTGGGTGCAAATTGGTACGCCTTGGTTGGTACAGGTATCATCGCACTTGGATTCATCATCCACATTGTGTATGCCACAATCTTGACGATTCAAAACCGCAAAGCGCGCGGTACTGACCGTTACGACAGCGAGGTTCGTCCTGCTTCGGTTGAATGGGCGTCAAAAAACATGTTCGCTCTCGGCGTTATCATTATTCTTGGTCTCGGACTTCACTTGTACATGTTCTGGGCTAAGATGCAGTTGGCTGAAATCGCAGGTTTCGTTGACGAAATCGCAGATCCTACCGACGGTTCAGCATTCATATTCTACTGGTTCTCAAAACCTTGGGTTGTTGTTGCTTACACAATTTGGTTGACTGCTCTTTGGTTCCACTTGACTCACGGTTTCTGGAGCGCATTCCAAACAATGGGTTGGAACAACAAAACATGGATGCCTCGCTTGAAATGTCTTTCTGACGTGTTGGCAACTATCATCTGTCTTACTTTTGAAGCAGTTGTTATTGCAGCATTCTGTATGGCTTAGTTAATATAGTATTAATCTTGAAAATTATATAGTATGGCAACTTTAGATAGTAAAATTCCAGAAGGACATTTGTTTGAAAAATGGTCTAACTATAAAGCTCACCAAAAACTTGTAAACCCAGCAAACAAACGTAAACTTGATGTTATCGTTGTTGGTTCTGGTTTGGCTGGCGCATCTGCTGCAGCTTCACTTGGCGAGCTTGGTTTCAATGTAAAGTGTTTCTGCTACCAAGATAGTCCACGTCGTGCACACTCTATCGCTGCACAAGGTGGTATCAATGCGGCTAAGAATTATCAAAACGACGGCGATAGCGTTTATCGCTTGTTCTACGATACAATCAAAGGTGGTGACTACCGTGCTCGCGAAGCTAACGTATACCGTTTGGCTGAAGTCAGCAACAACATCATCGACCAATGTGTTGCTCAAGGTGTTCCTTTCGCACGCGATTACGGAGGGTTGTTGGCTAACCGTTCTTTCGGTGGAGCTCAAGTTTCCCGTACATTCTATGCAAAAGGTCAGACAGGTCAACAATTGTTGTTGGGTGCCTACAGCGCATTGAGCCGTCAAATCGGTAAAGGTACGGTGAAAATGTACACTCGTACAGAAATGATGGATATTGTGATTGTTGACGGAAAATGTCGTGGTATTGTTACTCGTAACCTTATCACTGGCGAAATCGAGGCTCACTTCGGTCACGCTGTGATTCTTGCTACTGGTGGTTACGGAAACGTATTCTTCTTGTCAACCAATGCAATGGGTTCTAACGGTTCTGCCGCTTGGAAAGCATATAAAAAAGGTGCTTATTTCGCAAATCCTTGCTACGTGCAAATCCACCCGACTTGTATTCCAGTTCACGGAGAATTCCAGTCAAAACTTACGTTGATGTCTGAATCACTTCGTAACGACGGTCGTATCTGGGCTCCTAAGAAAGCCGAAGATGCACAGGCAATCCGCGAAGGAAAGAAGACAGCTTCTGATATTCCAGAAGAGGACCGCGATTTCTACTTGGAAAGACGTTACCCTGCATTCGGTAACTTGGTTCCTCGTGACGTTGCTTCTCGTGCTGCAAAAGAACGTTGCGACCACGGTTTCGGCGTAGAAAACGGTGGTGCTGTATTCTTGGATTTCAAATACGCTATCGAACGTTTAGGTAAAGATGTGGTTGAAGCCCGTTATGGTAACTTGTTCCAAATGTATGAAAAGATTACCAACGACAACCCATACGAAACTCCAATGAAGATTTATCCTGCTATCCACTACACTATGGGTGGTATCTGGGTTGACTATGAATTACAAACAACTATCCCTGGCTTGTTCGCAGCTGGTGAGGCAAACTTCTCAGACCACGGAGCTAACCGTCTTGGTGCTTCTGCGTTGATGCAAGGTTTGGCTGATGGTTACTTCGTAATTCCTTACACTGTTCAAAACTACTTGGCTGACGAACTTCATACGCCAAGAATGGACACGAACTCTGGCGAGTTTGCGAAAGTTAAGGCTGACGTTCAGGCTCACATCGATGAGTTGATGAACATCAAGGGTACTGAATCTGTTGACAGCATTCACAAACGTCTTGGTCACATTATGTGGGAACACGTTGGTATGGGACGTACGAAAGAAGGTCTTCAGGAAGGTATCAAACAAATCCAGGAACTTCGTGCTGAATTCTGGAAAAACGTTCGTATTCCGGGTAACGCAAACGAATTGAACGTAGAACTTGAAAAAGCAAACCGTGTTGCCGACTTCCTTGAATTAGGCGAGTTGATTGCACGTGATGCTCTTCACCGTGAAGAATCGTGTGGTGGTCACTTCCGCGAAGAATATCAAACGGAAGAAGGCGAAGCACTTCGTCAGGATGACAAGTTCGCATACGTTGGCGCTTGGGAATACAAGGGCAAAGACGTTGAACCAGAACTCCACAAAGAAGAGTTGAAATTCGAATTCGTAGAATTGAAACAAAGAAATTATAAGTAATCTATTGTCTAACACCTGAATAGGATAAAATATATCGAGTTATGGAAGTACAAAACTTGGATTTGACACTGAAAGTTTGGAGACAAAAAGGTCCAAAAGAACAAGGTCATTTTGAAACATATTCATTAAAAGGAATCTCTCCTAACAGTTCTTTCTTGGAAATGATGGACGTTCTGAACGAACAACTCATCAACGAAGGCAAAGAACCTGTAGCATTCGACCACGACTGCCGCGAAGGTATCTGCGGTATGTGTAGTATGTACATCAATGGTGAGGCTCACGGTCCCGACGACCACGTAACAACATGCCAATTGCACATGCGTAAGTTCAAAAATGGCGACACAATCACTGTTGAACCATGGCGTTCGGCTGGTTTCCCTGTAATCAAGGACTTGATTGTTGACCGTAGCGCATACGACAAAATCATGCAGGCTGGTGGTTTCGTTTCTGTAAACACTGGTGGTGTACCTGACGGAAATGCAATTCCTATTCCAAAACCAGATGCTGACGAAGCTATGGACGCTGCGTCTTGTATCGGTTGCGGTGCATGCGTTGCTACATGTAAAAACGGTTCTGCAATGTTGTTCGTTTCTGCAAAAGTTTCTCAGTTGGCTCTTCTTCCACAAGGAAAGGTTGAAGCTGCACGTCGTGCAAAAGCCATGGTTGCAAAAATGGACGAACTTGGTTTCGGTAACTGTACAAACACTGGTGCATGCGAAGCTCAATGTCCGAAAGGCGTTTCAATCACAAATATCGCTCGTTTGAACCGCGAATTCTTGTGTGCGAAATTCCAAGACTAATCAATACATTGGTTTTGAAAATAAAAAGGCTGCCCAATCGGACAGCCTTTTTATTTTTTGATCTCATTAAAATTCTAGTTAATTCTATTTAAGCAATGTAACCAACGTGCGTATGCTTCTTGATACGCTTCTGCATTTGCCACATCTGGTTCTATAGTTTCCAGTTTCTTGAGATTTACAAACGCATCATCCACGGTTTTATAGAAACCAATGCCTATTCCAGCTCCTCGTGCAGCCCCTACCGAGCCATCTGTGTTATATAATTCTATTGTTGCCCCCGAAATACTTGCTAATGTCTGACGAAAAATGGGACTTAAAAACATATTTGCTTTTCCCGCACGGATTATCGAAGGTTGAATTCCAATATTTTTCATAATTTCCATACCATAATGAAACGCGAACGCAATACCTTCATGCGTGGCACGTATAAAATGATTTGTGGTGTGTTTTGTCAAACTTATACCGACAATTGAAGCATTCAGGTTTTTGTTCTCCAACACACGTTCTGCACCATTTCCAAAGGGAAGTACCGAAATTCCTTCGGAACCGATGGGAACACTTGCTGCCAACGTGTTCATTTTGTCGTATGAAGTGTCAGGACAAATATTTTTGTGCAACCACGAGTTCATAATTCCCGTTCCATTTATACACAAAAGTATGCCCAAACGAGGATTTTCTTTGCTATAATTCACGTGAGCAAAGGTATTGACACGTGATTTTGTATCATATTTTATTTCATCAGTCACACCATATACAACTCCTGAAGTTCCTGCCGTCGTTGCTAACTCTCCCGGTTTTAGCACGTTGAGCGACAAAGCATTATTCGGCTGATCGCCAGCACGATACGTAATGGTAATATTGCTATGTAACCCCAATTCTTTTGCAGCTGCCTCGCTTATTTTACATTGTTTCCCAAATGTGGGAACTATATCGGCAAGCAAAGCTGGATCTATTCCATAATGAGCAAGAAGCGAAAGAGCAAGTCCCCCCTGTTTAAAATCCCACAAAATCCCCTCGGAAAGTCCACTGATGGTAGTTTGAACCTCGCCCGAAAGTTTCATTGCAATATAATCACCAGGCAACATAATCTTATGGATTTTTGCATAGATTTCTGGCTCATTTTCTTGAATCCATCGAAGCTTCGATGCAGTAAAATTGCCCGGACTATTCAAAAAATGCGAAAGGCACTGTTCCCTACCTAATGAGGAAAATGCTTTTTCTCCAATAGCTGTTGCCCGACTGTCACACCAGATAATTGCAGGACGAAGCACGTTTTGATTTTTGTCAACGCATACCAAGCCATGCATCTGATATGAAATACCGATTGCGGAAATATCATGTACATCGACATGTGAAGTCGCAAGCACCTCTACCAACGCCAACTTTAGGTTTTTCCACCACTCATCAGGATTTTGTTCAGCCCATCCAATTTGTTTTGCTATAATAGGCATTTCTTGTTTCGGATAAAATGCAGAAGCTGAGCATTCGCCCGTTTCGCCATTTACCAACGCCACCTTAACAGAAGAACTTCCAATGTCAAAACCTAAAAAATACATTTTACAATACAATTATTTATCCACCCAAAGCTACAAAAAAATTATTGTTGTGAAAAACATCTCCCCTGATATGTATCTCGACCTTCCATTTCTTTTTCAATCCGTTGTAATACAACATCATAGCGAGTCAATCCCCACGTATTCTCTCGCAAGAAACGAGGAGGAACCTCGCCGGCAAAACGTTCTATGACAAACGACGGATTCAGTCGCTCGGTTATATCAACAATGAACGGAACGTAGGTATCAATTGTAAATTTATGAAAATCAGACGGTTTTTCATAAAATTCTTGTTCTATCCTGGTGTTCTTTATCAATTGTAACTGATGGAACTTCACGCCATTCATAGGCAATGAATTTATTAGTTTTACCGCATCAAGCCACATTTCTATTGTTTCGTCAGGTAAGCCGTACATAAAATGTCCAGCCGTATGAATGCCGTATTTTTTTGTTAGTTCGAATGCATCAACGGCTTGTTGAAATGTATGTCCACGGTTGATTCGTCGCAAAGTCTCGTCAAAGCACGATTCCACGCCATACTCAATGGAAACGAACATTCGTTCCTGTAACTTTGCGAAGAATTCCAATTTCCGTTCGTCAATACAATCGGGACGGGTACCAACGACAATACCTTTCACAAGCGGGTGCTCGATTGCCGGTGCATAGATTTCCTTCATCGTTTCCAGCGAGGCATACGTGTTGGAATAAGCCTGAAAATACGCAAGGTAGCCATCGGCACGACGATATCTATTCTGGTGAAATTCAATTCCTTCCTCCAATTGCTGCGTAACTGATTTACGCACATCGCAATACGAAGGGTTGAAGGCATCGTTCACGCAATATGTACAACCACCCACGCCAATGCTGCCATCACGGTTTGGACACGTAAAACCAGCATTCAGCGTAAGTTTTTGCATACGGCCGCCAAACTGTTCTTGCAAAAAACGCTTATAGGAATTGAATCGCCGATTGTCGCCCCACGAATACATAATTATTTAATCGCTATTGAAACACCGTCTTTATCGGCGGACTGCAATTTTTCACCCTGATAGACCAGCTTCAGATTGAAAAAAGGTTCTTCAAGGTTGTTCACCAATTTGAGAAAAATTTTGTCGCCCTCCCACATGGGAAGTTTCGTAAGTTTCTGTTTATCAATCCATTCCAAATCCCCTTCGTCGCACACCTTCTGTTCTCCCGTCCACTCCAGACATGAGAACAAGTGCATTGTTTCGCCATAGGATTCGTTTAAATAGAACGTGACAACGCCGCGATATTTCCATTTTGTAACCGTAAAGCCTGTTTCCTCAAACACTTCACGCAACATACATTGTTCTGGTGTTTCGCCAGGTTCAAACTTTCCGCCTACGCCAATCCATTTGTCGTGATTTATGTCGTTTTGCTTCTTGGTACGGTGCAACATCAGATATTGCCCGTCTTTTTCCAAATAACAAAGGGTGGTATCTTTCATCAATGATGACATTCGTGATTACACGTCAATTGGCTGTCTACCAAATTTCCCTGAATATATGCCGCAACAACGTCGTTGACACTACCTTGACAGCCACGAATAACCGAGATTCCATTATTTGCAAGAACATGTACCGCACCGTCACCCATATTTCCTGCCAACATCATCGTTACACCCATATCTTTCAATATGACTGCAACGCCCGACTTGCAACCACAACCTTGTGGCGACGGCAATTCTGACTTTGCAACAATTTGTTTTTTATCGTCTAATTCAAAAATGGTAAAATACGCACAATGACCAAAATGACTGTCAACGCTACCATTTAGTGTAGGAACTGCAACTTTCATTTTTAATTCTTAATTATTAATTTCCAATCGTTACCGTAGCATCGGAATTCATCTTGATGTAATACCCTTTGCCAGGTGTAAGTTTTGTTTGTGACGACGACAAATCCTTCAATTCGGTGTACTTGCCTGCTATGCCCGACAATATCGTTGACGCATTTGCCTCCGATGATTTTGGATAGCCAAGAAGATTCCAGCCAGCCTTTAATGAAATCGTGGTCGATGTAGGAGCCACGCCTTCAACCGAAATTGAGCAAGCAGAAGTTGCTTTTACCAAATATGCTTGTCCGTATTCAAATTCCGTAATACTTTGAAGTTTGTCCGCCTTATTTGGTTTGTAGAATCCGTCGTTATTCTTAACGATTGAGATTTTGCTCATATTTGAGCCCAACACGCTAGCTATGCTTGCATCGTCAGGCAACACATAGAACGAAATCAAGTTCCAGCCAGCCGAAAGCGAGATGCTTTGCGTAACCGTAGATTTTAACGTCGTAAATGATTTTTCAGTATTAAATTCTGACATGTTTCCAGCCTCATCGTATGCACGCACTTTGATAGTGTATTCTGTATTGTCGGTCAAGTTAGACAAATTGATAGAATTTGTCGTAACCGATTGCAATTTTGTTCCGTTAACAAATACATCGTAACCCGTAACCGCAGTATTGTCGGTTGAGGCACCCCACGAAACCGAAGCAGAGTTTGTCGTTATGTCGCTCACAGTAATGGTACCAGGAACAGACGGCGCCTCGGTATCACCCGCACAATTTGGATTATCAGGGTCAAGCACAGCAAAGACAGGAGTTCTTGCACACGAAGAGCCAGAGTTTATCACCCAATTGGCAAGACCAGGGAAAGGATGATTTGATTGCGTTCCGTTTGTTGCGCCAGTGAATTTTATAACCTCTTGATTTCCCTGATATGTAGAATAATTCGGCCCATTCTCATAAAATCCGACAGCGGCATTCGAAGGTTTTATATTCAATTTATATGAACCTGGCGTACTAATAACAATTGGACTATTTTCAAAAGATACGGTTTTGTAACCTTTCCCCGAAACATTCGCAGTTGCGGTAAATGTTTGTTTTGCGCCACCACTGTTTTCAAGTGTAGCAGTAAACGTTTGATTTCCTTGATTATACACGTCTTGAATATAAACATCGATGGATGTAATTTGTAATGCGGCATAAGTCGTGAACAATGCCGAAATCTCACCCCAGTTCACTGCCGTACCAGAGAAAGAGTTTTGTTTAGGTCCAGCGGTGAAGTTTATAGAACTTGCATCTTGCACATAATAGGTTTTTGACGCAGTAATACTTGGTGAATACGTTGAACCAGTAGCCAACGCACTACCTTCCTCTGCAACACTGTACCATGCGAAGTCGCCATCACTTGCGACAGAAAGCGTCACCGTACCAGCCGAGCAGATCGTATCTCCAACTACCACAGGCAGTTGCGATGTTACAACTGCCTCATCTGACTTGCTTGAACAGCCCGAAGCACTAATGGTAAGTTTATATGTTCCACCAGAATACGCAGTATAAGAATTTGTGGTTGCACCTGAAATCACTTTATTGTCTTTGTACCACGTATAGGTAATTCCATCGCCAGCCACATCGGTTGAGAACGTAGCCGAGGTAACCTTACACAATTCAGCATCGTCGCCAATGGCAATATCAGGCAACGTAGCCGAAACCACAACCTTGCCTGTCGTTGACCATTCATTGTGTGTTTCCACAAGTTCGCACGTGTACGTTCCCGCTTCGGTAACTGTAATACTTGTTTTACCGTTATGTTGAGAAAGAAGCGTGCTGCCCTTATACCATTTATAGGTAACAGATTCACCTGGTTTTAAATTCGATAAATCAACCGAAGCTGTAATCGTTGCACTGCCCGTACCACACAAGGTCAATTCCGGTCCAAGGTCTGGTGCTGGGTGACCGAATTTATTAGTATCGACAGGAGCCGTTTTTGAAACGATATATGCCAAAGCACCGACCAAACCAGCATTATAGTCAATACCACCTTCGGTGATTTCATAATCTTGTGTCGCTGCGTTCATAATCGTTGAAGGATTGTATCCTTTACCTCCACCAAGAAAACCAAATTGAGCATTACGAGTTGGAATATTAAGATTTTGCTGTGCAGCATTGATGTTATCGGTCAAATAAACATTTCTGTGATGTGGATGTTTGAACGAGGTATAATTGCCACTTTTCGGAGTAAAACCAACAATGTACGAGAAATTCGAACCATTGTTACCCATTATGAAGTCAACATTACCATAAATGAAACTATCAACCGTATTCTTTTTCTTATAGGTATCGTACAATGCTGTAATAAATGCCACATTTCCATTGTATCGAAGCGTTCCCCAGTTATCAGACGATTGATAAACATTGTTACTTGCCTTTCCCTTATAATAGTTGGTAATGAACTTTTCCAACAACTCCAATTGAGAAGTGTCACCTAGTTTAAGAAGGTTGTAGATGGCAATATCGTCACTATTATTGTAGCCAAATTGCCAGTTGTGATCATTAACATTTCCTTTATTTGAGATAGCATCATTCTTATAGCTATTGTCACCCGTTGCCCAATATAGTTCCGCAGCAGCGCAAATATAGGCATCGTATGGATTTTTGTGAGCGGGATAAAAACTTCCTCCGTCCGCAGAATTACCTTTATGGGAACTTGCGTATGAATAAGCATATTTTGCATGTTGCAAACATGTAGCAGCAAAATCCGGGTCAAATTTCTTATATACTTTAGAGAACAAAGCCAACGTAGCTGCACAAAAAGAAGGCATTGCACAATCATTAGGATTCTTTACCACCGATCTGGAGCCGTTATTTTGTCCACCTTGATTTTTAGGAAGGGCAGCCATAGCAACAGAGGTAACCCAGTTTGTATGGTCGGCACCACCATCTCCTACTTGAGAATAGAATGTGCTGGCATTAGGAGCACACTTTATAAAGAACTCACAAGCAAACTTAATCTCATCCAATACGTCGGGAATGCCGTTAGGCGTACCTTTTCCCCCTTCCCATGTGAAATCCTGTGCCGCGCGATAACCAGAATAATCGTATGAATAATAATCATCGTATCCGGCAGGCCACTCAGAATACCCCTTCAAAACGATATATGCCGAATAATACTGTGTCTGCCCGAATTTTACGTGGTCACCACAATCGAACCAACCACCGCTCAAATCAACGGAACCGTCGGCATCGTTCGTAAAATCATATCCTTTTCTGTATGCACTTGCACTAAAACCTTTGCCCGACAAACCAGACTGGTCACTTTGAGAAACCTCGTGATCGATAATCAACCAGTTGGGACCTTCCAATGACTTCTGGCTGGAACGCTGAGCGCCATAAAAACGAAGTGTCATCCACGTCGCTTTTTTATAGTCCTCGGTGGTAAATTTTTGTGCGACAACTTCTAACGAAGCAGCAACAACAAGGAGTGAAATAAGTATCTTTTTCATATATCGTCGTTTCTTCTTATTAGACAATTTTCTTTTGTTTTACCCTATAAAACATAGATAGAAAAATTCGTCATAAAGTTACACATTTTTTGCAAAAATTTCAGCATTTATATTTTTTTTTCGCTTTTGAATTGCTTTTCAAAAAATTTATCTACTTTTGTGCACCCTAAGCGGATATGGTGAAATTGGTAGACACGCCAGACTTAGGATCTGGTGCCGCGAGGCTTGTGGGTTCGAGTCCCCCTATCCGCACAAAAATAACCGCTCACGTCAGCGGTTTTTTTATTAAAATTTAATAATTATACAATGAACGTAACAAGACAAGGTGAAGGTTTGGTATCAGTCTTAGCAGTGCAAATAGCACAAGCTGACTACGCAGAAAAGGTTGATACAGTTTTAAAAGATTATCGTAAAAAAGCTAACGTAAAAGGTTTCCGTCCTGGCACCGTTCCTATGGGAATGATAAAACAAATGTACGGAAAATACGCTACAGTAGAGGAAGTGAATAAACTTGTATCGGAAGCGTTACAAAACTATTTCAAGGATAACAAACTTCACGTTTTGGGCGAACCGCTTGCCAACGAGGGCCAAAAAGAAATAAACTGGGACAAAGACACTGATTTCGAATTCCTTTTCGACGTTGCTTTCGCTCCTGAAATCAATATTGAACTTTCAAAGAAAAACAAAGCTGATTATTACAAAATCACTGTTGACGACAAGATGATTAACGATACTGTTGAATCATATTGTGGCCGTTTTGGAAAGCAAGAAGACGTTGACGACATTAAAGGTACTGAATTTGTTGCTGGTCCTTTGAAATGCGTTGGTGCAGAAACATGCGTTGAAACCGGATCTTTGTTGTTGACTCGTGTAAAAGACAACAAGGAACTTGCTAAATTCAAGAAAGCGAAGAAAGGCGATGTTGTGACATTCAACCCGAAAAAAGCATTTGACGACGAAGAAGAGACAAAATTATTCACAGGTGCTAAGGTTGAGAACACAGCAGCAATGGAAGCTGACTATGAACTTACCGTTAAGTCAATCAAACGTTACACAAATGCAGAAGTAAACCAAGAATTGTTCGACAAAGTTTTTGGCAAAGGCAATATCAAGAGTGAAGAAGAATTCAAGGCACGTATCAAATCAGATATGGAAAAGAATTTCGCTATGAACAGCGACTTCAAGTTCTTGGCTGATTTCAAGAAAAAATTGTTGGACACAAATAAAATCGAACTTCCTGAAGATTTCTTAAAACGTTGGTTGCTCGAAGCAAACAAGGAAAACGAGAAAATCACTCCAGAGCAAATCGAGAAAGAATTTCCTCTCTTTATGGAAGACTTGCGTTGGCAGTTGATTAGCGGTAAAATCGTGAAAGACAACAACATCCAAGTAAATCCTAACGAAATTGAGGAAGCAGCAAAAGATTTCACTCGCATGCAACTTGCTCAATATGGTTTGACGAATGCCGATGACAAGATGGTTGAAAACTGGAGCAAGGAAATCTTGAAGAATCGCGACCAAGTAAATCAAATTTACGAGATGGAAGAAAACAAAAAATTGATTGCGTACTTCAAAGAAACAGTCAAAGTTGCGGAACAAGAGGTTTCTCTTGAGAAATTCAACGAATTGGCAAAATAATTATACATTATAATAATGTAAAAAAGGACAAGCGAAAGTTTGTCCTTTTTTGTTTTCTCTCATTGGGACTTGAAAATTCAAAAGAAAAAACGTATATTTGTTTCATTAAATAAATTAATAATTAGATAAATCTTTATGGAAAACGATTTCAGAAAATTTGCGACCAAACACTTGGGCATCAACAGTTTGGTCTTAGACCAATATGTATCAGCAATGGAAGGAAGCTACATTTCCCCGACAATTATCGAAGAACGTCAGTTGAATGTGGCTTCAATGGATATTTTTTCTCGATTGATGATGGACAGAATCATATTTCTTGGCTCTCCAATTGACGATTACGTTGCAAATATTGTTCAAGGACAATTATTATATCTTGAATCCGCTGATTCGTCAAAGGACATTCAAATTTACTTGAATTCTCCTGGTGGTTCCGTATATGCCGGTTTGGGAATTTACGACACCATGCAATATATTAATGCCGACGTAGCGACAATCTGTACTGGTATGGCAGCGTCAATGGCAGCAGTATTGTTGGCTGGCGGAGCCAAAGGCAAACGTATGGCGTTGACTCATTCCAGAGTGATGATTCACCAGCCACTCGGAGGTGCGCAAGGTCAGGCATCGGATATGGAAATTACCGTGAAGGAAATTCAAAAGTTGAAAAAGGAATTATACGACATTCTTGCTCTTCACACAGGCCATCCGTTCGAGAAAATCGCAGCCGACTCCGACCGTGATTACTGGATGACTTCTGAAGAAGCGAAAGAATACGGAATGATTGACACGGTAATGGTGAAAAACAAATAATATTTTTGTATTTTAAACACAACTTTTTCTAAATCGTTGTATATTGCTAAAAATATTCTATGAAAAAAATTATTCTTCTTTGTTCAATCGTATTAATGAGTTATTGTGCCTCCGCACAATTAGCTCGTGTATTTTTCTTTTCGGGCGGTTTCAGTTTTTTGACTGACGCATATATGTCAACCACAAATTTAAAACCGGACAATACAAACCAAAAAGTTCTTACGGCAGAAGAATCTTTTCAGTATTTTCAATGGAATTTTTTTAGTGGAATACTTTCAGCCCGAATGATGTTGGTACCACTTACCGTTAATTCGTCAATCAGTGTCTCTGCATCACCAACACTAAGCGCAGGAGCTATATATCCCGTCCATAATCTGGGTTCACGTTACGGATTGAACGCGGTCATTCCCGTGTATGCAGAATTAAATATCGGAGCAGCAGCACGTTATATTTCCTCGAAAGATTGGGGTTTGTGTCTTGGCGCAGGTTTTGAATATTTCGCTTCACCCCTTTGTTCATACGATTTTTCAGACACAGGATATAATAATTCCGACTTTATGAAAACGTGGATTTTACCATCTTGTAAAGTGGCTTATCGTTACTGGTCGAAAAAAAATAAGGTAAATGAAGTGATTTTACGCGTAGGATTTGGTGAAAAATCAGAAGATTTTTATACCTTTGACGAACAAACTTCCAAACAGTATAGACCAATGCACGTTGGTTTATCGTTTTTGAAGATTATAAATTATTAGAAATTTAAATATAATTAATTGATTATGAAACGTTTAGTACAATTAGTAGTCTGTTTAGTTTTGATTTCGACAACGGCATTTGCCGGCAGAGGTGGCTTTGGAGAAAGATTATTTTTCCAAGTTGGTGGAACTATTGGTGCCGATGTCTTGAATATGACAGGTATCATTGCAAAGGATAATGAAAATATGCGCACTATCACAAGTTTGCAAACAGAATACTCAAGTCTTAATGTTAATTATGCAACATTAATTTTAGCTGGTAGAATTAATTTCTTGGAAATGACAACAAACTCAGCTTTGTCATTAAATTTTAGACCTTCGGCAAGCTTTGGTCGCGCATATAATAGCGCAGGCGGTGGAAATACCACAATGTTACGATTGCCTTTCACTCTTGAGTTCAACTCGGGAGCAGCTTCTACCGCTTCAACGCGTTCAAAAACTGGTTTCGCTTTTGGTGGTGGTGCTGAATATGTGATGTATCCTCTTGGAAATGCAGTTTCGATTGCGGAAGACCCGAACAACAATGGTGGTATTTCCGCATACAACCGTGACTTAAAAGCAAGTTGGTTACAACCAGTTGTATATGCAGGTGTTAAATTCTTCGGGAAACACTACTACTGCCGTGAAATCAATTTCAAAGCATCTTTCTCGTCTATTGCAACTGTTGACAATAAGACAAACGTTGACGCCGACAAATTCGGTACAATCAGCGATTTCAAGACTGTTGGTTTGATGATTTCTTTCTTGCAATACATAAACTACTAATAATAATTGTATGATATAAAAAAGGGTTGTCAATATTGACAACCCTTTTTTATTTTCTTTGAAAGACACTACGAGTCACTATCTATTTTCTATTGCCACAACCTTAAAGATTGTTTCATCACCCATAGGGAAAGGCATATCGCTATTCAAATCTTCAACGACAAAAGTTATAAGCCCCTTCTCATACTCAAAACGAAAATTCTCTCCTAGTGCAAGTGTGTCACCGGCTTCATTAGTATATAAAAACGGGTAAACATACGGAAGCATATTCCAAGAGTAAGAATTTGTTTCCGCATCATACATAAACCAATAATAGGCCAAAACCGCACCTTTGTTCACCACATTGTTCGTAATGTCGGGATCTTCACATTCGGCAAACAAATATTTCCGACCATCACCATAATATCCTTCCTGCCATTCATCTCCTCTTATGGCATATTCACGAGTATAGACTTTCGATCCATATTCGGTGTAGTACTCTTCTGTAATGTACTCCCTTTCGCAACTTGTAGCTAACAGCGATACAGTTGCAATAAAACCAAGTGTTAAAAAGTGTATCCGTTTCATTTTTTCTATTTTTTTTTTACAAAAATAAAAGCAAATATAATGCCACAAACAATTATTCTTCAAAAGTTTCAAAAAACGAATCAACCCTCTTCCCAAAATCTCGTTCGCTTTCGTCGGTTGAAAACATTGTTATAAAAGAATGTTAGTTCATTTCAATACTCTAAAAAAACGGATATATTTGCACGCAAATAATTAAAACAATGAAGAAATTACTTTTCGCCATACTTGGCACGATACTTTCAATAGGCATTTCTGCCCAAAACGAGTTCAAAATCTATGGTAAAATCAAGGCTGTGAACGGGCCTGCGGAAGGCGTTACCGTCAAAGTGACACAACGCGGATACGTTTTCAAAGAAGAAAAAACTGACGAAAAAGGTAATTATGCAGTCTATCTCCCCTACGGGAAAAACTATGTGATTACATACTCCAAAGAAGGTTTTCAGACGTTGACGTTCGAGGCAATGCTCGAATTACCGTCAAATGCTCCGCAATGTTGCTATCGTCCGTTGGAAATTTCATACCACTTATTCAATCCCGAAGATAAATACAAACATCTGTTTAACAAAACATTCCATTACATTGCATACGAAAAGCAATACAAAGGCTTCAACTACGACCTTGACATAGATTATATGATACAACAACGTATAGTCAACACCGAATTGTTTGAGAAACAACTTGAGATGGCGCAAAACGGGGCGGAAACTCACAAGGATTCCATCAAAGCCGAGAAACGCTATATGGCACTTATCAACCAAGGAACGGTGTATTATGAGAAGAAGCAGTTTTACGCTGCTCGAAAATTCTTCTCGGAAGCGGCAAAGTTGAAACCTCATCGTTTGTATTCATATTATAAATTGGAAGACATAAAAACCGAACTTGAGCGTTTTGAGACCAAGGCAGAATTACTTGGTATCAACCTTGACTCATTGATTGCCCAAGAACTTGCGCACGTTGAGGAAAACGAAGAAGGTCCTAAGACATACCCTGCATACGTTCCTTTGACCGACCAACAAGTAGAGGAAATATTCCGTACAGAATTGCAACAACAAGTATATGCATCAAGTTCCAACGTAGCCGAGGGAAATAGAACCATGCGTCTAATGGACGAATTCTTCAGCGAAGAAACAAAACGCAACACGGCAATTGCGAAAGAAGAACCCAAAAAGAAGGAAAAGAAACAAAAAGCGGCAGAACCAGTCGTCGCAAAAGAAGAACCGAAACCAGAACCTGCCAAACCGATAAACTTGGCAGAGAAGCCAAAGGTTGTACAACAGGAGCCAGTAAAGAAAGTCGTGGACTTTGCAACATATCAAGATTCCTTGAGACACAAATACCCGAACGAGCGTACAATAGAAGTGACGCAAGATTCTCACAAGAAAACGACTCGTGTGTTTATGAACGACGGAACACGGGTGGAAATCTACACCATGGTGGAACATACGTGGGGGGCGACCTATTATTTCTTGGAGGAATATCCTACGGGAACCACGAGCATTGGTTATGCAGCATTTGTCAACAAAACGAAATTGACAGACTTGAATAACATTCAGCCGACACAACCGGCTAATAATCAGTAAACTACACGAAAAGATGCAGATTTTCTGTGTCTTTTCTTTTTTTTATGAGTGACATTCAAAACATAGGAGGAAACAACATCGATTGGAATTCTTTCTTTCAATCGATTTATAAGACGTACTACTCCCGTTTGTGCGTTTTCGCCTATGGTTTTCTGCAAAACGAGAACGATGCGGAGGAGATTGTTCAGAATGTCATGTTGAAATTATGGGAGCAAAAAGATAAAATCAACGAAATTGAAAATATGCAGGCATATTTGTTCCGTTCGGTCAAAAACCAATGTCTGAACTTCATAAAACGCAACAAATTAGCCGATGTATATAAAAACGAAGCGTGGAAAGAACTCAAAGATTTGGAAGAACAAACAATGAGTTCGACTACCGAAGCAGACAACGAAACGCAGATAAAGCAGCTGAAATCACTTATTGAAACGCTTCCGGAACGTTGTCAGGAAGTGCTTAGGATGAGTAAATTCGAAGGGTTGAAAAACAAAGAGATTGCCGAAGAGCTTGACATTTCCCTAAAAGCCGTGGAAGCAAATATATCAAGGGCTTTTTCAATCATTCGAAAAAATTTTCACAATAAAAGTGAAAATAATTCATAACAATGTAGGGGAAATTGATTTGTAATTGTCATACATACGCAAACGAAACAAATATGAATACGTTAATAGACAAATACCTTTCACACGAGGCGACGCCCCAAGAAGTAACAGAACTACTTCGATGGGTAAAAGAAAACGACGCCAACAAGCAAGAATTTACGGATGCTTGCTCGTTATGGTATTCGCTCCATTCAAATAAATTCAATAGTGACAAGGCATTTGCCGACTTTGAGAAAAAGACGGCTAAGAAGACTATTTCTATTGCATTATGGCAAAAATTGAGCGCCGTTGCCGCCATTGCACTTATTATTATTGGATGTTTTACGGTTTTCAACCGCAGTCAAATAGAAAATATAACGATTACCAACAACGAACTTGCAATCTCTAATGTCACGCTTCCCGATGGTTCTACCATATATTTACACCAAGGTGCAAGCGTAACCTATCCTTCGGAATTTCCGAAAGAAAAGAGAACAATTTCGGCTACGGGAAACATCTTCTGTGAAATATTTCACGATGAAACAGCTCCATTCACATTGATTGACAGCAATTTGACGATTACGGTGCTTGGAACGTCGTTTCATGTAAATACCATTGACGAAACTTACGTTGTGGTCGAATCAGGAAAAGTTTCTGTTTCCAACGGAAGTCAGTCGGTACTATTGGAAACGGGTGAAAGAGCCGATTTACAAAATGGCACGCTCATCGCATCAGCCAATACCGATGTAAATCTCTTGTCATGGAAGACGGGCATACTGAAATTCAGCAATACGCCTTTATCTCACGTGTATTCCGATTTGGCAAGACATTATCATTGTGAATTCACGTATGCGACACAAAACACGGAAGTTCCACAATTCAATCTGACTGGCACATACCAAGACATGACTTTGCAAGAAACCTTGCAGACAATTGAATTGACAATTCCGCAAGTACACTACGAATGTTCGGATTCGAAAGTACTTGTAAATTATCAGAAATAATCCTATTTCTTGTATTTTTGCAAAATGCGATGAAACCGACGTTTCTCATGTTCGGACAAATGGTTTTTGTGTTTTTGAGAAAAATATAGAAAAAGAGATTGTTAAATTTTCTTTTTTCGTAACTTTGTAAGAAAGTATGGTTTAGTATGAGATGTAATTTTTTGAAGATAATCCTAACAATTATAACGTCAGTTGTCGTTTTTTGCTCGTGTAAAGAAACGCCAAGACAAGTTTTATACATTCCGCAAGGTACGGCATCGGTGATTGTGGTGAATCAAAAATCTATCGCTGAAAATGTCGATTTTCGTAAAAGCGTTCCCGCCAAGCGAATCTTGAATTATTTCGCAAAATATGGTTTTTCAAACGAAACATTCGACTTGGCGATTGAGGCATTCTACGCACCGAACGAAAAGACGGGAATCCTAAATTTATCGGATGTCGCAGCATATATGATTCCTTCGCAGGAGTTCCGCAACGTATATAACTGTATGTCGGTCATGTTGGCTGATTCTGCCATGTTTGACGCATATCTGCATACAACGATGAGTGCCAATTATCAAGTGTTGGAAACGGTGGAAAACTGCCGTTGCTACATAAACCGTAACGACCGTTTTTCATGGATTGCCTTTAATAATGAGATTGCCGTGTTTGGTTGCTCCACAATTCACACAAAAGGCATTACTGAATGTGTCAACGCAATATTTTCTCCCAAACCGAACTCATTGGCTAAAAACAGTGACTTCGCCGATTTTTGGGAGGAAAAATCCGACGTGAGCATGTGGGTGTCAACGTCGGAAATGATAGATACCTATTTGGTTTGGCATAAACAGTTGCCGCAAATATTGATGTTGCATGACGTTCCTGAAAAGGTTTTGCGTGGCAATTATATTCAGTTGAATACGAAATTCGATAAAAATGTCACGATTTCGCTTGCATGTCACCCGAGCGGTGCTTTCAAACGCTTTTGGAAAAAGAATAATTTCACGACAAAATCTTTTGACAAAGATTTTTGTAAGATATTGCCTAAGAATACGTTATGGTTTATGACCATATCGGTTGACCCTATGCGTTTCATGGACCAAATCAAGGAAACCGAGGGTGGAAAATATATTGAGAAGGAGTTGGCTAAGTTGGACATAACGTTGGAAGATTTCCTAAAATCGTTTGAAGGTGACGGTGTATTTTCGATGTATGACGTTACCTTGGAACAAATTCGCAGCTGGGAATTTTCGCCACAGAAAAGCACCCAGGGAGGCAAATTCCTTTGGAATCATCTCAGCAAAGAACAAAAAACAACGTTCCCGCATATTGCGTGTGCCTTGAAAATGAACAATTCCCGAATTGCCAACATGGTCTTGACTCACATTTCACCCGATGTGTGCGAGCAGATTACCCCCGGATTGTATAATTTCTCAAAGATTATGGGCTTTCCGTCGTACATAGTTTGCAAGGACGATTTCTTGGCACTTTCAACCGACAAGGAGTATGCACAGAGTTTGATTGACAACTCCCAATATCACCCATTGATGCAAGGCGAGACGGTTTTGGACTTAGTTACCAAGGCCGATGGTTGTGCCTCGTACCATTACGTGGATTTCTCAATTGACAATTATCCGAAGATGGCGAAACAATATTTGGAACAAATGGATGTGTTGCCACTTGTAACGTCCTATTCATCAATAGTGAAATCGGCAGAGATGACGTTGACCGACTCGTACGAGGGAAATATAGTGGTTGACTTTCAGGATACGAGCAAAAACAGTCTTTTGCAATTGAATGATTTGTTTGAAATAATTCTTCCCTAAATGTTCGAATACACTATTACTCCCCGTGTTGCCGACACCGATGCACTCGGGCATATCAACAACACGGTTTTGCCTTGTTGGTTCGAGGAGGCACGTACTCCTTTGTTCAGGATATTGAATCCTACTATGGCTTTTGACAAATGGAACCTAATTTTGGCTCGCATGGAGGTTGACTATCTTCATCAGATATTCTTCCATAGCCCTGTAAATATTAAGACGTGGATTAGTCGTATGGGAAATTCATCCTTCGACGTTATGCAGGAACTTTGGCAAGATGGGACATTGTGTGCCCGTTCAAAAAATGTCATTGTGCATTTTGATTTCAAGGCACAGAAATCACTCCCCGTTGTTGGGCAAATGCGAGCAGATTTAGAAGCTCACTTGCAATAAAATCCACATTTTTATTTTTCGGGAAAAATCATTATTTTTGCACCACAAAAAAACGTCTTATGACAAAGCAAAGGACAATTTCGCAAAAGGTATCGTTTTCGGGCAAGGGTTTGCATACCGGAAAGGTAGTGACAGCAACGGTCTTGCCAGCAGAGCCAAACACAGGTATTCGATTCAAACGAATTGATTTGGAAGGAAATCCCATCATTCCTGCCTTGGCCGAAAATGTTGTTGACACGGCTCGTGGAACCGTTATAGGTATTGCGGGAGCGGTGGTAAGCACCATCGAACACATGATGGCATCGTTTCATGCACACCACATCAACAACGCCCTGATTGAGGTTGATGGTCCCGAAGTTCCTATCTTGAATGGTAGTGCGAAACCATTCTTTGACGAGATTCAAAGAGTTGGCACAACAGAGCAAGATGCCGAGATAGAATATCTTGAAATCACTGAAAAGACAACATATACCGAGCCAGAACGTGGTGTGGAAATCATAGCATATCCGTGCGATACGTTTCGCGTCGATGTAAAAATCAGCTACGATTCCTTCATGCTTCGTAACCAGTTCGCAAGTCTGAGCGACTTGAACGACTTCGGAAAAGAAATTGCATGCTGTAAGACGTTCTGTTTCTTGCGTGAAATAGAAATGATGCTTGCCGCAAACTTGATTAAAGGTGGCGATTTGGACAATGCCCTGGTATTTGTTGACCGCAAGGTTTCCGACGAGGAAGTTGCTCGTTTGTCGGCTATCTTTAATCGTCCCGATGTAAAAATCGAGAAAGAAGGCGTGCTGAACAACACTCCCCTTTCATTTGAAAATGAGCCTGCCCGTCATAAATTGCTTGACTTGATTGGCGACTTATGGTTGGTTGGTCGTCCTATAAAAGGACATATCATTGCAACAATTCCAGGTCATAAAGCCAATACGGAATTTGCGAAAATTCTTCGCAAACAGCTCAAACCTACGACAAAGATTCCTGCACCTAAAATTGACTTGAACGCAGAACCGATATACGACACACAAAAGTTGAAAAACTTGTTGCCTTATCGCTACCCGTTCCAATTGGTTGACAAAATCATGTCGTTGACCGATACCGAAGTAATTGGTATTAAGAATGTTACGAACGACGAGCCATTCTTCCAGGGACATTTCCCAGAAGAACCTGTCATGCCGGGCGTTCTCATGCTTGAAAGCATGGTGCAATGTGCAGGCGTGTTTGCGTTGTCGCACGTTGAAAATTCTGCCGATTATCTGGTGTATTTCTTAAGTGTTGACAATGTTAAATTTAGAAAAAAAGTATTTCCGGGCGACACGCTTATCTTCAAATTACAACTGATAACGCCTATACGAAGAGGCATTGTCTATATGAAGGCATATTCTTTCGTGGCGGGACAACTTGTTGCCGAAGGTGAAATTAAAGCTCAAATAACTAAAAAAACGAATTAGAGTATGGATACATCTCTTTGTTTCATCCACCCAGATGCAAAATTAGGAAAAGACGTAGTTGTAAAACCTTTTTCTTACATATACGATGACGTTGAAATTGGCGACGGCACAATCATTGAACCAAATGTAACCATCATGCCTGGTGCAAGAATCGGCAAGAACTGTCACATTTTCCCTGGTTCGGTCATTTCGGCTATCCCACAGGATTTGAAATTTGTGGGCGAACATACCACAACGGAAATTGGCGACAACACGGTTATTCGTGAATGTGTGACTATTCACCGTGGTACAGCCGACAAGATGAAGACGGTTGTCGGAAGCAATTGCCTCCTTATGGGTTACGTTCATATTGCACACGATTGTATCGTTGGTAACAACTGTATATTCGCAAACTACGCTGCTCTCTCTGGTCATTGTATTATTGGCGATTATGTAATAATTGAAGGCAAGTCGGGTGCACAACAGTTTATGGTTGTTGGCGACCACGCATTCATCGCCGGTGGCACGTTTATTCGTAAAAACGTTCCTCCATTTGTAAAAGCGGCACAAGAACCAATCCAATACATTGGCGTAAACTCCGTAGGTCTTGCCCGTCGCGGTTTCCCTGAAGCAAAGATTCGCGAAATTCAGACGATTTACAATCTGATTTTCTTACAGAAAGGTGTTCTTATGAAAGACGCTCTTGAAATGGTTCGTCAGCAAGTTCCACAATCTGCCGAACGAGATTCCATATTGACGTTTATTGAGAATTCACCGAATGGCATTATCAAGAAACCTTAAATTCGTCGTTTTACTTGCGTGTCTTAGTATCTCGTTTTTTTCTTGCAAGAGTGCTTCTCCCAAGAAAAAGTATATCGAGGTAAACGGAATAGCCCAAGGTACGTATTATCGTGTGGTTTACGAAGACACGATTATGCGAAAGGCAGAATTTGATTCTTTGCTACACAACTTTGACACCACTTTCAGCATTTATATCGAGGAATCCCTCATTTCCAAGATAAATCGCAACGATACGAGCGTGCAACTCAACCCTGAATTTTGTTACTTTTTTGAACAATCCAAACGAATTTCTGCTATGACTGACGGACTGTTCGACATCACCGTCGGCCCGCTTGTAAATGCGTGGAAATTCGGTCCCGATACTATTGAGCATCCGTTACCGACTCAAAATCAGATAGATAGTATTTTGCAGTTTGTCGGTATGCATAAAATCAACATAGTGAACGGGAAATGCGTGAAAGACGACCCTCGTATTCAAATTACGGGAAACGCCAATGCACAAGGATATTCCAGCGATTTGCTCGCTCAATATCTAGATTCACTGGGGATACAAAATTATTTGGTCGATGTGGGAAGCGAAATGCGTGCAAAAGGAGTAAACGCAAAAAATAACATTTGGCGAATCGGCATTACACGTCCCGAAGAAGGAATAGACTCATTGCCAGTTGAGATGCAAAGCGAAATAGCCATCCAACTGAATAACAAATCGTTGGCTACATCGGGAAATTATCGAAAATTCTTCTATTCCAACGGAAAGAAATATGCTCACACGGTCAATCCGCACACAGGTCAGTCCATTCCCACCGACTTACTGAGTATTACGGTTATTGCAAAAGAATGTATCGATGCCGACGCGATTGCAACAGCGTGTATGGCAATGGGCGTTGAAAAATCAAAGGAATTTTTCAATAAGCACCCCGAATTCGACGCAGTGCTCATTTATTCGGAAGGTAATTCCCTTGCAACCTACAAGACGAAAGGCGTTGTTGTAAAATAATAAGCGACAATTGTTTATCTGTTGATAACTGACTGAAAACTCTCACCCGTCAATAGAATTTCTACGCTTCGGAGCGAATAAATTTGTAATCGTAACAAACGATTATGGATTTAGAAACTCTCATACGTTCAATTCTGTATCAAAAGAAATCCGTTTCTGTTCCTTTTTTAGGCACATTTGCCATCGTCACCAAACCTGCACAACTTATTCAGGGTGAACAAGTCACATTCGTGCCTCCGCAATCATTTGTTACATATTCGACAGAATGCGACGAGAGTGACAACACATTACAACAACACTATGCCGAAAGTGCCAACATCTCGGAAACCGAGGCATTGGCAGAAATCGCACAGTTTTCGAATGCCATTCTCACGGAAATAGAGTCACAAGGAACTTTGTACCTCAACGGTATCGGTACGCTTACACAAAGTAAAGATTTCACATCAACAACGTATGGCGGCATTTCGCCTGAAAACTTTGCACTCCCTACATTTGTTCTTGACACTTGTTCCGATGCAGAAAGCAAACGGGCAAAATCAAGACCGCTGAATATTGCAAAAACAGCAGGGAAAGCGTTATTCATATCATCACCTATTGTTTTTGGAGCATTGTTAATTCCCAACATACTCCAAATTTCGCACAATGCCCAACTGGCGTCGCTGTTTCGGGACACAAAGGTTACAATGAACTTTAACCAACCCGAAGTTCCTCGTCCCTACGAATACAAGGCGATAGCAGAAATTGCACAAGCAACTCCTGTGGAAACAACAGAAACAACAAAAGTTTCAAAGCCGGTCAAAAAAGAAAAAGCAAGCAAAGCGAAAAAAGAACAAGTAAAAACGGCAAAAGTCACAAAACAGAAGAAGCAAGAGAGAAATGCTACGCCAAAGGCGGCCCCAGCCGACAACAATGCGAAATATTTTATCATTGTCGGTACATTTTCAGTTAAATCAAACGCAGAAAACTATTCTGAAAAGTTAAAAGACAAAGATTTCAAATCTGGCGTAATCAGCGACAACGACAAGAATCGCGTATATCTCTCCGCATTTGCCGACAAAGCCGAGGCACAACAATACATAAACGAACTACATAACAGTTCCGAGTATAACAATGCCTGGTTATACGTAAAACAATCATAATAGCTGATTCAATAAAATCAGCAACAAGAAATTTATTTCGATACCGTGCGGAACGATAAATCCCCGTCATAGAAATCGCAGTCAAATTCGCGCAGAGGATATTTTGCGGGACCTTTTTCCATATAGCCACCTTCCATATTGAATTCGGAGCCACAAGTGGGGCAACGGAGAATATATGGCCAGGACTCGTCTATTTCCATGGCGCTGCCACTTGCCTCGAAGGTACAAGTTCTGTCGAAAGCCCTGAAATCGTCGCATTCGCCACTCACTTTCACGCGATAGACAACAACGCCGTTGCAATTGTGACCGGCACAAAGATTTCCCGTCTGCAGAATGGCAGAACCGCCAGCCGTGCGAAGATTGGAATAGCGAGCGTCTCCCTCAATAGCAAGAACTTTATAGGTAAGCGACGTTACGGGAACAGGATTTTCGTCTTTCCGACACGAAATCAGACAAAGCAACACAACGATTCCTATGAAAATAAACTGTTTCACGTATTTGCATTTAACGGGATAAAAGTACGGCATTTTGCATAAATTTTATTCGCTTTGTGCAGAAAAACAAGCATCTTGTTTGACCGACAAACAGAATTTGACTACTTTTTAAGAAATAAATAATCTTGCGGTATTCAGAATAAATACTACCTTTGGACAACCAATTTTAAAAGTTGTGAGCTATGAAAAACAAAATGGACTCAAGCCCAAAGAGCGAAATAATTTTGTATCAACCCAACGATACGGTGTCGTTGGAGGTGAGAATGGAAGATGAAACTGTATGGCTGTCGCAGGCACAAATGGCAGAGTTGTTTTCCACAACTAAGCAAAATGTAAGTTTGCATATCAATAACATATTCAAAGAGAAAGAATTAGACGCGAAATCAGTTGTCAAGGATTCCTTGACAACTGCCTTAGATGGAAAATTATATAAGACAAAATACTATTGTTTAGATGTGATAATTTCCGTCGGCTATAGGGTGAAATCCATTCGTGGTACTCACTTTCGGCAGTGAAAGGTACATTTAATAAACGATAATATTTCGACGCTATAATGGGGTTTGTTTATCTTGTAAAAAAATGTTTTTGAAACCTCCATAAAATTGTGATTCTGAAAAAATAGTATATTTGTTTTCTAATATGAAACAAATTATTCAGATAGCGGTTTTCTTTGTTCTTACGGCTGTTTCTGCAACTGCCCAGAAACTCACGTTGGACGACATTTACAAGAACTACACGTATTATCACACGCCGTTTTTTGATGCGTGCCAAATTTATGGGGAAACAATCTATTGTGGCGAATATGTGATTCCGTTTGAGTCCGCTGACGGGAGATTCCCCGTTTCTCAACTGAAAGCGATTCCCAATGTGCCCCAAAACAGCGATATTCTTGCAAATTCGCAAGGAACAAGGATTTTGTATAGCGAGGATAAAAAATCGTTTCGCCGCAATTCCAGCATAGGCTCGTATATGTACTGCGAAAAAGGCGATTCCGTGCAGCCCAGACCGCTGTTTGACGGTGAAAACATTCAAATTCTCAATCCCGTGTTTTCTCCCGATGGTGAAAAACTTTGTTTTGTCTATAATAACGACTTGTGTTTCACTACGTTTGACGGAACGTACACACGTATAACCGAAGACGGAGAAGAGGGATATAGGAACGGTTCTCCAAATTTGGTCTATGAGGAAGAGTTTGATATGACAGCGGCATATTGGTGGTCGCCCGATTCAAAGAAAATTTGCTTCCTGAGCTTTGACGAATCATCAATCGAAAACCAACCAATTCAGCATTACGACAGCATCCCAACGGATTCGGAAGGTTGGTTTGAGAAGGAAGTTTTTGAAGGTGACACCATAACAAGCTATCAGCCCGAAAAGGCGTCGGCATATTCCTCGATTGAAAAATACAGTTTTGCCGGACAGGCAAATTGTATGCCGAATTGTTGGGTGTATTTTCTTGAAACTGACAATCTGGAATCGCTTGATAAAGAAATTGTGTCTGTCGCATCTTTTTCAGAAGGGGGAAATAACGAGTATTATATTCCTGCTGTTACGTGGTTGAATGACAATGAATTAGCTATCTCAAAAATCAATAGAGCACAAGATCATGAAAACATAATTGGCGTACCTCTTATAGGAAAAAAACCTGGCAAGGCATATTTCATTCAAGAAACTTCCGATAGTTTTGTAAATGCGTCGAAATTATTTTCCATTCCCGATTCTTCCAATAATTTGATTGCCTTGTGGGAGTATGATGGAAGGCGGATGCTAGTAATGTTTCGCCCATATTTTGACAATGGTTGTCCTAAATCAGACTCTGTTCTGATATACTGCGACGATGCTCCAGAAGCAACTGTTTATTTAGACGACTTTGTAACAGAATGTTACGGCTATTTTCCGTCTGACTCCACTGTCCGTTATCAGAAATTTGGGAAAACGTCCCGCGACCGCCAAGTCCTTGCAAAGAATATCTATACAGAACAGGTGTTTAAATTATCGGAAGATACTGGTTGGAATGAAGCAAAACTTTCCGAAGACGGTAGTTTTATGTTGTTGCACCACAGCGAAATAAATGTTGCGAGAAATTCGGAATATACCATATCGGTGCAATTGCGGAATCACGACATCAAGCACTACGAAGACGAAGAAATTGCAGGCTTCGAGAAATTGATTCCTCAATGGATAAAATACGAAAAACACTCGTTGGGCTACGTTTACTATGACGATCTGAAACTTGCCCCAATCGAGTGGATTAAAATTCCTACAGAAAAAGATTCTTTGAATGCATATATACTTAAGCCACAATCAAAGAAAAAGAAGAAATATCCTGTATATGTTACTACGTACGGTGGTCCGACAGGCCAGTTGGTTGTTGATGCATACAATTACGAAACATTCTGGTATCAATATCTTGTGCAACAAGGCTATGTGGTTGTGGTGGCCGATACTCGCAGTTCTGACGGGTTAGGGCTTTACAAAGATATTTATGGCAAATTGGGTGAAGCGGAAAGTTACGATATGCATGCCGTTGCCGAATATCTGAAAAAACAGTCGTATGTTGACGGCTCGCGAATGGCGATTGAAGGTTGGAGTTTTGGCGGATACCTTTCGTTGCTCACCGCCTCGAAATATCCCGACGACTACAAGGCGGTGATTTCCATTGCGCCCGTTGCCGACTGGCGGTTGTACGACAATATTTATTCCGAAAGATATATGGGGAATCCCATACATAATTCGGAAGGATACGACAATTCGAGTGTCTTGAAATATTTACCCAACATCGAGGCAAGCATATTTTTAGCGTACGGCACTGCCGACGACAATGTCCGTAATCAAAATTCGATGTTGATAATCAGGAATTGCATTGATAATGAAAAAGATATACGCACGTTTGTTTTCCCCGACGACAATCATAATTTGTCGGGACATAGATCACGAATTTATTTAGTACGTAATATGTTTAATTTCCTTGAAGATAAATTGAAATAAGAATTTGTCGAAGAGAAAAAAAGATATATTTTTGCATATCCAATTGCACAAATGTTGGAATCGGTAGACAAGCATGTTTCAGGAGCATGTGCCTTCACTGGCATGCGGGTTCGAGTCCCGCTTTGTGCACGAGATTTATGCTCAGGTGTTGGAATTGGTAGACAAGCATGTTTGAGGGGCATGTGGCCATTAGGCCGTACGGGTTCAAGTCCCGTTCTGAGCACTTTTTTCAAGCTTCAATATATAAAAAACCTCAACCTCACTCAAAAAAAAAACGGAGATGCTGAATGTTCAACATCTCCGTTTCTTATAGATATTTATAATATCGTTCTAAAACTTTTGAAACATATTTGGTTTATCGTAAATAATCCCGAACCGACGATAAGATAGTCGTATTTTGCCATGTTTTATAGTTATTCAAATAATGCCTTAATCCTTCGTTCTACTTCCGTACTCAATTTTACGCCATTTCCTATTAGTTGAAGCCCCAACTCACTAATATGTCCATCTAATAATCGTACCTTCCCTGAACGTATCAATTTGCCGAATTCCGTATCGCTTATTTCTATCACATTGTTGCAATTCACATACGTATGCTCTTTCTTGAATTTATTTTCCTCGTTTTTAGGGAAAACAGGAAATGTATTCATATCCCACCCTTTCAACTGGGCTAATCTAAATGCAGTGTCTGTCTGAGAAGAACACGTTGAAAACAACAAAAAACTGTCATTTCGCTTTATACAGATATGAATATGTTCTGGAATACCTATTGGAGAATCTTTGAGAAAAAAATACAGATTTCCTTCTTCAACCAGATTTCCAAGAAATTTTTCTGGAAAATCCATACTTTCTAGTTCCGATTATACTGATGATACAATTCTTTTGTCAACGCCAGCAACTCTTTGCTTTCGTTAAAAAAGCAGTCAACTTCTTGAGACGTGTTTTCAAAGAAATAATCGAAATCTATTTTATATGAATTCTTGGTTTTCTTATCCTCTAATAAGTTTTGATAATATCTCCATTCTGGAAATGAATGGGAAAGGGTTGACAACTGACGGGCGTCATATTTGTTATACGCTACAAGAACCTTGTCGAGTGCTTCTTGGTCGGAATCCGAAAACACCTGCAAGTCTGGTTCTGCAATAGCCTTATATTGATGGTTCTTTGTATCCAATAGAAGATACTTGTTTTTGTAACGCTTTGATTCTTTCATTTTTGTCTTCTCGTTTTCCAACAAGCACTTGGCATCCGACGGCACTATTCCAAACGGCATTGCATAATAAGAATCACCCGTTATGGTTGTACCAGTCTGACGAAGATGGTAACGGTCTGCCAGCCACAAAAGTTTATATGCTTTCATATTATCAAGTGCCTTATCAGGTTGATAATTAGCCAAATAAGCCAATGCTTGTATTATTTTTGATGTGTCTCTTACCATAATTGTAAGGCAAATGTAGAAAAAATCTTATTTTGTAAACTCAAAATTGGAAAAACTTTTGAAACATATTTGGTTTATCGTAAATAATCCCGAACCGACGATGAGATAGTCGTATTTTTTCATTGTTTATCTACTTTGTGTCTATATTTCCGAAGAACATTTCAAGCTCTTCATTTGTCAATGTACCACTTGCAATGATTTGCCGTTGTACTTCTGCTATATCATTATCTGAAAGCATTCCACAATACTTAAATTCATCAGATATAAAATGATCAAATTTTGCAGGTAAAGGCTGTGCACAATTAACATACGAGTCATAATCAAGAAAATCATAGTCAGACGCTTTTACTTCTATCTGACATGCAAGCATTTTAGGACGCTTTAATATGTATTGATTTATTCTTGAATTGATGAATACAGTACAAACAAGTATCTTCTCGGCAGAGACACCCGCAATTACAACAAATTTTGGATGATCTATATTGTCCCAATGTCCAATAAAAACTGCACCTGCGACTACTGACAAATTCCGTAATTCTTCGATTTGGGAAAAATCAGCCATAATGGTTTAGGATAACATATTATGCAGTTTCTGAAACTCATCAATATATGACACCTCCGACGAATCAAGACCGGCTTCTCTTGCTATGTCGTCCCAACTGATGCGAAAATCTTTCGCCGTACTACGCCATGCTATGTCATGTGATTTTTCTTTGATTTCATCATACGACATATTTCCGTATGCTCCTATGGAACTATCAAGAGCTTCTTTTTCGGTATTCGAAAGTTTATCCTCGTCTGCTTGTTGCAAAGGACGCATATACATCCACTCCTCAACCACGAAATATTTCCCCAGTCCCTCGTTATCTGCAATATATGAATCGCCCCTCACTATCTTGAGCATATCATAAATACGCGACGGCACAGGACCTGCATCCATTGCAATATATGTATCTCCCGTTATGGGACGTCCCCATTCTGCCAAATGTTGCCTATCAGCAAAATACAAAAGTTTGAAAATCTTATGAAAATCTCGTCTCTGCACTCTATTGGCAATATATAGCAACGCATTCAGAGACTTGGTTTTGTTAAATTGGACTCTCATAATTGCTCAATGATAAATTCTTTACAAAGATATTGTAATATTTCTATCTTCAACATTCTCGGTTAACTTTTTTGTTTCGATAAAATATCTATGTTCTTACAACTTTTATAAAAACCTCAACCTCACTCAAAAAAAACGGAGATGCTGAATGTTCAACATCTCCGTTTGGGATTCTTCAACAAGAAAAATTGTCTTTTTTTTATTTTATTTAGTAGACGATGAGATAATCGTCTGTTGCCATTGTTTATCGAAGATTTTCATATAATTCCACGACTTGGTCTGCAATGCCATCCCAATCATATTTGTCCATATCATATTTGATATGACTACAAGGAGCATTTACAATTTCTTGTAATTTCTCCGCCAATTCTAGAATATTACCACATTGAAAATAATGTTCCTGGCTCAACCCGACTTCTTTGTTTGCAGGAATATCACTCACAAGGGTATTTATGCCATAACTCATAGCCTCCAACAACGCAATTGGCAGTCCTTCATGACTTGACGGCAAGACAAAACACTTCGCATTTGTTAATAAGGAATGGAGTTTTTTACCTTTGACAAAACCAGTAAGAACAATTCCATTCTCTCTTGCCATTGCTTTTAAACCTCGGGAATAATCATCTTCAAAATCTGTATCTCCGGCAAGAACCAACTTACACCCTTTCGTATCTATCTTGGTAAACGCCTCAACTAAATGGTGCATATTTTTCTCTGGCACAAAACGGCACATTCCCAATATATAGTTTTCCTTTTCTATACCTAATTCTGAGAAATATTCATCATAATCACATATCTCAGGTGTGGCAACGCCATTATATATCAGATGTACCCGTTCCGTCCTGTGACATCTTTCTGCCACAATGTTTTTTATTACATCAGATATTACAATAACCTCATCGGCAAATTTACATCCCATTCTCTCACCAAGTTTCAACATTGTTTTGGCAAAGAAGCCCCATTTATCCCTATCGTAATCTGGTCCATGATGAGTAAAGACGACACGAAGACCTCGGAGTTTTGCATAAGGAACTAATAAGGCAGGACCAATAGCATGAATATGTAATATATCCGCGCCTAATTGTTTTGCCTTGTTTATAGCCCTAAATGTATGAATTATCGCTTCCAAGGATTTTTTCTTCGGACTTTTTACCGAAATCGTCCTCACTCCTTTCCAACTTTCTACTGGATTAACCACATAATTAGAGCGACAAATAACTGTCACGTTATAACCTTTGGTGGCAATACGAGGGAATAATTCTTCGCAATGACTCTCCACCCCTCCCATTATGTTAGGAATTCCACGTGTTCCAGTAACAACAATGTTCGTCATAGGGAACGACTACTTAATCTCAATTTCTCTATCTGTTTCAGCTTTCGTTGCTTCATAACCTTGCGAAGCGACATCTGCATTAACAATATCCTCGCCTCGTTTGCCTTTTAACGCTTCCACGCTGTCGGCAGATAGGCCATTGTTTATTACCGCATTCATATCGCAGGTAGAGCATTTGTCCAATTCTTCCTTGGTCACTTTTCCATCGCGATATTTGCAGCAAATATCATTCTCATACATTGAGTACTTACCGCCAAATATGGATTTTACCTTGTGCCACAACACCCAAGGAATCACCTTGTAAATATATTTATGCATTGCAGGCGAAACACTACCTATCATCCAACATTCGCGACTGCAACAACGAACCTTCTTTCTTACGGCCTCTGCTTCAGGCGAGTTCCACAATTCGTCCCATGTCTGACGATTCAAATTTCCCATCACTTCCTTGGCTTTGGTACCGTTACAAGGCATCACGTCCCCATAGGGATCAATAAAGAACGTATCGAACGACATGTCGCAAGGCAACAAACGTTTCTGACCATAGATGTAATTAATCAAACCATGGTTGAAATATGCACGAAACCATTTTTTAGGAGAATTTGATTTGAGAAGTTCATTTACGAGATTCTCGAAATTTTTCGCCACCATTGGACGGTCATGGATAATATTCTTTGCCTCGACAAAATAAAACGAATTATGCAACGAGGCCGTTGCAAACTCCATTCCCATCTCGTTTGAAATCTGATAAAGAGGAACCAAATCTGGCGCATTCTTATCTTGAACGGTCATCCCGAAGCCTACATCCTTCATCCCCATTTCACGCAATTTCTTCAACGTAGTGTATCCACGCTGATACCCATCGTTCAATCCACGAATTTCATTATTCGTCTGCTCCAATCCTTCAATAGATATGCGAATGCCTATTTGAGGAAATTCCTTACATAGGTCAATTATTCTATCAGTAAAGAAACCATTGGTTGAAATCACAATACGGTCACTCAATTTATATAGTTCACGTACCACATCCTTCAAGTCCGTTCTGATAAAAGGTTCACCACCTGTAATGTTTGTGAAATACATTTTGGGCAGTTTTTTGATTGTTTCAATTGAGATTTCTTCCTCTGCCTTTGAGGGGGCTTTATATCTGTTACACATTGAACAACGTGCATTGCAACGATATGTTACAATTACAGTTCCGTTTAATTTTTTTTCTGACATATTTTTTTCTATAAAGATTTTGTAATTCTAAATAACCTTAGTCACATTGTGTCTATTTCGATCTGACATAGGAGGGGGAGTCATATAATCACCATAAAAATGTGTCAAATAGGTGTCATTTTGATCTATACCATAAACTTGCATATCTTCAAAATCCAGTAAACTTCCTTTTCCTATCCATTCTTTTGGAATAAATTCCTTCATCCCCATTGAGCCACTTAGTGATGCACCATATTCCATTTTATCAAGATCGTAATGACTACATATTTTCCTATAGAAATGACCCATTTTTACAGGATTCAAGATTTTTTCAATATGAGTAACTTGAGCAAACCTGATGGCCCACATTTCATACCAAGGTCGTTTTTTGTTCATATTCACTGCCGTACTAAAATTAGAGAATTGGTACAACATTCGAGCAAACAACCACATTGAAGCAAATATTTTGCGTTTTATTCCTGGTGCTGGAACACCATCAAAGACAAGGATATCCATCCAAGCACCAATCTCTTTCTTTTCTGTTGCATTATTCAAATAAAACCTTGTGTTTTTATCAATTATTCGTGGTACTAACCATATATGACCTTCACTTTCAAATGTACTCAAATACATTGAGGAAGGGAGCTGTTCGGCAACATGCAAAAATCTATTATATTCTTTTCGAGTCATTAAAACATCAATATCATCATCCCATGGAATAAATCCTTGATGACGTAACAACCCAATCAAAGACCCTCCTGTCATGTGATATTCTATGCCATTCTTTTCACAAACTTTGACAAACTCTTTAAAAACATTATATTCTGCCAATTGCAATTCACTTAAATGAGACAAATCAGTTTTCATTATTTTGCAGACTATCTATTAATTGTTTAAACATTCTTTTTAAATCATATCTTGGATTCCAACCTAAGCCCAACAACTTTTCTACTGACAAATTTAAGGAAGTTTCTGGAGCATAACCATAATCTTTATTTGATTCTATTACTACATTTACCGCCGGGTTAAATTCTTTCCTCAAAAAGTTCGCCAATTCCATTATACTTATAAATGTGCCTGGAGTTGCAACATTATAGATTTGCCCATTCTCACCTTTCAATAAAACATACAATATCGCAGACACACAATCAGTAGAATAGCAATAAGGTTTTGCGCTTCTCCCCATCGTATGCAGAACAATATCTTTCCCTGCAACAATAGAACGAGCAAATTGGGCAAACACTCTGTTGTCGGTAGCTAAAATACCAGCACCAAAGGTTTGTGTTAGTCGAGCAACCTTTACTGGTATGCCATATTCAGAAAAATATGCCAAACAACAAAATTCAGTTGCTCTCTTTGCAACTGGATATGAACTTCTCGGGCTTGACATATCTATATATCCTAAATCATCTTCTTTAAGAACTCTTTCATCTTTGATTTGACCATAGGATTCTAACGAAGAAACAAAAACCATCGATTTAATTGTCTTTTTAGAACAAACATCTAATAAAGTTCGTGTACTATCAACAATAAAATCAAAGGTTTCGACAGGGTGTGTCTGCATATACTTTCCATCAGTAGGTGCAGCACAATGCACAATATAATCAATATCAACTGAACTATAATCAAAATCAAAAGGTATTCCTTTTATATGCAATTGCTCTTCTTCACTAAACAATGTTTTCAACTTTCCATTATCACGAATTGGAGCATACACAAATATCTCTTTCTTTAGGGCCAACAAACAATGCACCAATGTAGCCCCTATCAAGCCAGTAGCCCCAGTTATTAGAAAAATACTCTTTCCTAATAGATTTGATAAACTAAAAGAAGAAACAAATTCTTGTATATCTTGATTTTGTATCGAATTCATAACTAAATCAATTATTTTGAACCATAAAGTCCTATTTTCTTAAAAAAACGATGCATTATTATTGCAAATAGTATAATAGAAACATAATTCATCAAGACATAGAGAAATTTATTTTCTATAAAATACAGCAATCCCATCTGAAAAATACCTTGTACTAAATAAATCTCCATTGATATTGTTCCCATATATGTAAGAATTTTCCCAATTATATTATTGGGAATTTTCATATATAAAAAAAGAAAATAAACCAAAACTCCTAACAGATTCAATATAACTAGATTAAGAAATTGCCGATCTGCAGGACAATCATGAATATAAAATGATGGTAATATAAAAAGAATAATTACAATGGGACACCTATGAAAATCAAACTGGTATGTTTTTTTATAAAATCTTTTATCTGTTCTTCTTTTATACTAATAAAAATACCCAAAGGGAAAGACCAAATTGCTTTTGTCCATAATAAAAACTCCAAGTTGAAAAATTTATCAAACCAGACAAATACAGAGTATAATATCAAAGAAACACACACTCCCCCAAAGGCTTTAAATCCATTTAAATATTTATAATTTAAATAAAATAAAACATAAAACAATATGAGAACATACATATACCATGAGTGTGGTAACAATTCTATTTTCCTATCCGAAATACAATCCGACAAAAAACGCACACATTCTTGTTTATCAAGTATATAATATACGCAAAGATAAACACAACAAATAACAACAAGAGAAACAAAGATTTTTACTATTGCAGGTAATATCCATTTAAAATCATTAATAGGTTTTCTTTGTGTTTTTTTATATAATCCATATCCAGACAAGAAAAAAAAGATAGATACTGCTGGTGTTGACCAATGAAAAATATGTAATAAGCCAAAACTACCCAAAGCAGCAGAATTCAAATAATTTTCTATGTGACCTGTCACTACAAACAAGGCACACAAACCTCTTAATGGAAGGGTAAATTCTTTCGTAAAAGAATTTTGATTCTCTACGGTTATATATTTCGTCTTTATTAATAAATAAACACTTAAATAAAGAAACGAAATAACTAAAAAACAAGTTCTCATCAGTAGCCGAAAATTTGTTGATTTTCATGTACTTGTACCATTGCCCTAAAAATAAAGAAATCCGTAGGTGTCGTTATCTTTATATTTTCCATTGGACCAATAATAGTATTCATTTTAAATCCATAATGACTCATCATAGTACATGAATCTATATAATTAGTTTCTCCTTTTTTTAATGCTTCCTTGTGAACATTAAGAATGTCACTCAAGAAAAAACTTTGAGGAGCTCTTGCAATCAAAGAATCTTGTCTTGATGGTATTTCTAACGAGCCATCTGATTGTTTAACAATAAATGTTTCTGTTGCTGGTACACAGGTAATACAATTCCCGTATTTTTTTACTGTTTCTATATTATCTGTTATTGTTTGTTGAGTAATAAGTGGTCTTACACCATCATGAATCAAAACGATGCAATTTTCAGAGAAATGAGAATCCACGGCACACAAGCCATTATATATACTTTCTTGTCCCGTTTGTCCACCATGAACAATTTCGACAACTTTTGTAATTTCAAATTTCTTTATCTGTTTTTTTAAATATGGTATCCATGATTCTAAACAAACAACGACAATAGAATCTATTTGAGGATGTTCATCAAACAATTCTAACGTATAAATAATAATCGGTTTCCCCTGCAATTCAAGGAATTGCTTTGGTTTAGAAACGGTATTCATCCTGCAACCAGAACCGCCCGCAAAAATTACAGCTACATTTTTCATTATATAGTTAATCCTCCATAAATTTTTTATATTCATTCAAAATATAAGAATTCATTGCTTCTATATATCTTTTATTTTCTTTTTTGATTTCTGAAATCATATCTTGATTATTCCATACTTGAATTATATAGTTAATCCAATCTGTTAGTTTTTCTGATGCAAAAAGAGGTTGCTTTTCCTTTCTAAATAATCCTTCTTGACTATGTGGATGAACAATCGTTACTTTATCATACGACATTGATTCTATTGTTTTTATTTTTAACCCTGTTCCTTGATAAACTGGATTGATGGCTATATCACCTTGTTGAAAAAAATCTCCAACATCATCAACATATCCACATAAAATTACCCCTTTCGGTAAATTTCTTTCTTTTATACCTTTACAAATACCACCACCTATTAATAATTTAGTGTCTGGTACAATCTCTTGAAGTTTAAAATACACATTTTCAAGAAACCAATCTAAACCATTTATATTAAATATTTCATTCGCCGACAAAAACAATATATTATGATTCCCCATAATAGGTTGAGGATGATATGTAATTGTAGTATAAATTGTATATATTTTACTTTTGGGTGATAGTCTATGAAAAAAATCTGCATCACCATCTTGCAAAGCAAAAATATAAGGGGCTCGTTGCAGAACAATCGCCTCATCATTTGGAGTTAAGGCCCGAATATTTTTGGTTGCTCCTGTTACAATATCTCTATATGTAAAACTATCGTGGGTATGAAGTGCCTTTTTGGGGATTGTTATTTTTGTCAACAACTTTGATAAATCAAAATAATTCACAATACATGCATCAAAATGATGTACGTTCTGTAATTTATTAACATATTTATGTAATCCCCAAGGATAATAGTCATTGGGTTTCCAATATACGCCACCACGTATTATTTTTTTTACAAAAACATTCCAATATTTTTCTATCTTATATTTTTTAAAATAATGAAACTTTTCTCCCCAATATTTTTTTGTTTCCTCGCAACCTATTTCATATTGTTTAGCATTATATCTTGGATGACATTCATCAATATACAAAAAATGGACATCATTTCCCAAACTTTTCAGTGCTTCTGCTTGAGCAAAGATAGCTCTACTATTCCCTTTATCTATAGGATGAGTATATACCCTTGATACAATTAAAATCTTCATTTTTCTATCTAAATAGCTTTTCGAATGAATCCTTTAGCAATCTCTTAAAAACAAATGAATTTAAATTATATTTCTTCCTTTGTTTATACCAATATACCAAACGAAACACTGATTTTGTTTCTAATTCTTGTTTTATTGGACCTCGCAACATATAATCAAAATGTTTTTCAAAAAAATCTTGTAATAAAATCCAATACTTATAATCTAAATCGTTTGATGGTTTTTCTGCCAAAAACAATTCATACCATTTTTTTGATAATAAAACAGCTTGTAACTTCACTTCTGTATTTCCTGTACGAGATATTGTATATCTATTTTCTCTATATTGAAAAGTTGGAACCTGTGTGTTTGCAATACCTGTATCCTTTGCTGCAATAAGTGCTGTTATATCATCAGATGCCCATGCTAGTGGTAATTTATAAAAACCTCCATTTTTTCGTAGGCACTCTACATTAAACAAAAAGTCTCCTATATATTGTCGTCTCCTTACAACCCAACGATTCCATAATAAAGAATAGGCAGATTCATACTCTGGACGAGGTATTTGCCATTCAACAAAAGTTCCTTTTTCATCAATAATTTCTGTCCATGCGTGATACACACCTAAATTCGGATATTTATCCATTAAATTGACATACTCTTGTAAACAATTTGGTAATAATTTATCATCATCACCCATGCAAATAATATATTCTCCTGTAGCATATTCCAGACATTTATTCCAATTATCAACAACATCAATCGCACCACAATTTTTTTCATTCCTATAATATCGAATTCTCTCATCATGGAATTCTTCTACAATAGAATACAAATCCTCTGGTGAAGCATCATCAACAATTACTAATTCAAAATTAGAATATGTTTGCGCCAAACAACTTTCAATAGCTTCATGTAAATATGCTCGCTTATATGCTGGTATTGCTATCGTTATTCTCATTTCTAACAATTCTTTTCTTATTTAAAAATAACTGTTTTATAACAAAGATACTTATTATGTACAATAATAATTCGATTATAAAGCCTTCGCTTATTTTACAATTAAATCCACCCCATATCAATAATGTATAAGTTACATATACAAACACAATTGATAAAATCGAATCAGAAGTCTTTTTTATGATTTTCTTCATTAAATGAACATAACATATTACTATCAGAAAAGATAACACAATTCCAAATTCAGCATATATATCCCCAAAAAAAGTTTGAAAATTATTGACTGGATATTTATACTTAGTTTCGAAATACAAGACATAATCATATTTATTCCCCTCAAAATCAGGTATAAAACCACCAAACAATTGATATAAGAATGGGAACTTCCTCGCTCCCATTATATGCTCCTCCGATACATTCCACACACGAAATCCTAAATTAGGGAATGCTTCACCTAAATAACGAACAATACCAAATAACGCTAATTCTGTATCATCAGCCGACCTACTTAATGTAATACCAATTGTAAAACACAGCATTATAACAATCATAACTCCGCCAATAACCAATAAATTCCTTTTTACTTTCCGAGAAAAAAATTTCCAGAAAATTATAATGAAAAACAAGGCATTAGCAGAAATAAAAATAAAACCTCCCCTATTGGCTTGTATTAAACAACCAACGTACATACATACGTAAAACAATAGCATTAACAATATAGATTGCCGGCGTTTTATCTGGTTTATTATTTTCACAAACTCTAACAAACAAAAAAAAGGAGTCACCCACAAAAGAACCTGATATGTTCTAAAAAAAAATATATTTAAAACTTTATTTGAAAAAACAAATTCATGTTCACCAGTTCTATTAGAAGTATAAATATCTACAAAATCAACCCCTCCATACTTTTCAAACCAGAAGAACGCTAACACTAAATACATTATGCACATGGAAAATATAATATATTCAAATGTCTTCTTCCATTTTGTCTTTATCAAATGGCTTTCTTTCGAATATTGAGAAATGTCAATATTTCTTTTAATTGAGCTTAATAATAATACTATTATAAAATAATTTAAGAAAAACGGAATGATTGATACATTTTCTTCTTTATAAAAACCAAACTGTTCAAAGAAAACTCCATTATAAACCGTGACAAGACCCATTATTGCAAGAATCAAATATAATAACAATACCACTACACGTATTGAGATAAAACGGTCCTTGTTATAAACTTTAACAATTGCAAAAAGATATAAAATAATGTTTATTCCTAACGCAAACATTATAAAACGACTATATTAATAAAAATCTTTCTAATATGTTATTTGCATATTATGCCTATCTAAAAAGCATCCTGTTTTTTTTAAGTTGGCCGGATTTCCAACTATCATACTATACGGTGGTACATCATAGTTCTTCATCAACAAACTACGAGCACCTACGACACAAAAATCGGGGATATTTGTATTTTTCATAACTAAACAATCATTTGCTATCCAAACATTATTACCTATAGTTATTGGTCCAAATGCTTGTAAAATCTTAGATTTATCTACACTTGTCAATTGGTGGAAATCCGTATCGAATATTTTTGTTTCCCAACCCACCAAAACATTATCTCCTATTGTCGTAGAACAATAACAAGCTACTTTCAGTTCTGCAGTTGCATGAAAATTATCTCCAATAGTTAGAACAGCATTTTTCTTTACAGACAAACAACTTCCACTAGCAATTTTTGCATTTCCTTTAAAAACTATGGTACCTTCATTTTCTATTGTTATTCCACTATTTGGATAAAAAGAAACCTCATTTCGACCAAGTTGTATCATTCCCGAACGGATTTTGGCAGCTTCAATGTTTATTTTTCCTGATAAAGTTAACAAACGTGGTTTATATAAAATAATAGGTAGAAATAATGCTTGCCTAAAGGGAAGACATTTAAAATTCAAATATATTGTTTTAAACAGACTTCTAAATATCCATCTGTAACCCCACAGCAGTTGTATTTTTTTTCTCATACTATCAAAGTATTTTTACTCTGTTTTTTTTACCAACCCTTTCATATATATTTTTTCTTGTTTAGGCAGTATTGCCCATGTTGCGATTATATATAACAATGCAAATACAAGTCCTTTTACTATACCATTCCTAAAACAACTGTCACTAACGTTAATAAAAGAAGTTACGAACATTACAACTCCGCCAATAAAAGCGTAAGGTACAAAGCAATTGAAAAAAACTTTTCCAGAATTGATATCCATTTTCCTCGGCCAATAATACAGATAATAAAATCCTATTTGAATTATGTTATAAATCAAATAACCTATTACAGTACCACCTACCTGATATTTCGGTATCGTAAACCATGTAACGGCAAGACCCAGTACAGCAGCAACTATAGAACTATACGTTATTGCCCGAATATTAGAACCAGCAAGTATCAGACTACTAATTGCTTGATTGTGAGTACAGAGAAGAATAAGTAGCCAAGAATACAGCCACGGCGCAAGGTACAAATATTCTTTGCCTACATAAACATCAAGTAATTCCGTTGCCACAGACATTATCCCGAAACAGCCAAAACTCATTATTATCGAAACATACCGTGTACCAGAATACGCCACCCTATAATATGCTTCCTTGTTTTGCTTCGCCACTACACGCGATGTTGATGGCAGCAACGCCCCAATAAATACGCCGCCAAACATTGAAACAATGCCAGCAATTCCGTTCAAAATCCTAAAATCAGCAACCGATTCCACCGTCCCCTGCATACCAAGGAACATAGGCCGAAGGTTATAAAACGAAAACTGAAATATGCTGAACGAAAAAATGTTGAGACTGTATGGCAACATTTCACGAAATGTTGCCCAGTCAATTTTAGGCAAAAAACTTACAAAAGATGATTCTTCGCGTATTTTCCATATATATAGTGGGATTACTATTAACGCGACAACGCACGACAACGCGAAATACAATTCAATTGACAATCCTCCATATACCGTCCAGAAAAGTACGGCTATCAACATCAGTTTGGATAACAACGTGCATTTTTGGACATAGGCGACATTTTCGGTTGCCTTTACCATTTGGTCAAAACACGACATCACCCAACTGAAAAACGCCGTGAAACAGAGTACGTATATCAGTCTTTTGAGTACGACATCTTGTGCGGCATTCACATTGAAAATGCTATCGGAGAATATTGAGAGAGTAAACAATACTCCCGCATTAATAAGCCCTATGAATCCATAAAATCCGAGGCTTGTCTGAAATGCCTTGCGTACTTTTTCATATTTCTTTTCGGCGAGCCAAGTCGAGAAAAATTTTACGTTTGTGGAGTTGAACCCCATATCCAACAGTCTCAAATAGACGTTGATGGACATCGCCAACCCGATAAGCCCGTACTCCGATTTTCCAAAATAATTGATAAGTATCGGCACCGATATAAATCCATAAACAGCGTTGACAACATTGACCGCCATCGTCCATATAACACCGCTCACAACCTTTTTGCCGCTACCCATATCAGTGTTTTCCGAATAAACCTTTCAATTTACTTACACTGTTGTCGCCTAACATTGATTTGACAGCATCTTTCATATCAGATACGACTCCATTATAGTATTTTTTGAAACTACCTTTCAATCCAAAAACCATTTTCCTGTCAATCATTTGGTCTGTGAAGATTTCAAATAATACAGGTGTTTCTTGTACTTTGACAAAATCATTTATGGAATTGTAGTAACTCTGTTCATCATTTGCCGTCAGATACCTAAAGCCTACGCTTTCAGCCCACGCTTTTGCTTTGTTTCCATGACTTGCACCAAGACCTTGTGGTGTTGTAGGAACGATTGGTTGTTGATAAAACTCGTTACCTCCATGATTATTGATAAGCATAATATGACAATTTTTACGATTATGCTTGATACGTAAAGAGTTCATATCATAGAAGAAACTTAAATCTCCGATAATAAGGAAACATTCTTTATTTGTTACCGATGCCTGACCAAAGAAAGTGGACATACAACCATCTATACCATCAGTTCCAACATTTGCATAAACTTTTGTTCCTTCCGGCAGTTTATAATATTGGCTTATGCGTATGCTATTCAAAATGCTTAGATGAAGGTTTGAATGTGCCGGCATTTTTTCAAGTAAATTTTTTATCGCAAAAACATTTGAAAATTCAGGATTAAAATCTGTTTGTCCTTCAAATGCAGCATGCCATTGGTTATAATATTGCAAGTTATTTATGCTGTCAGATGGCGCATTATCTATGAAGAATTTGAAAAAATCCGTAGGCTTACATTCAAAAATCGTAGTTAGATTTTTGTATGCGTCTACGACATCACCAGCCTCGTCAACAAGCCAATGTTCAAAATGTTTTGTTCTCAAACCTTCTTTCAATCTTCTTGTTATGGCAATTGTTCCATGAAATGATATTACAATTTCAGGCACATACTCGTCAAATTTGTCATCGGGTATCATTTCACTACATCCAGCAAGATTAAGTATGCCCGTTCCTGTTACATTGCCCATGTGCTCGGCACAAATACAACAATTGTATTTCGAAAAGAATTTTTCGAGAAGAGAATTGTCAAAACTTGATATATTCTGACCAGCCAAAACTAAAATCTTTTTTGCTTTCGACAGTTTCACTATCATTCTTTGCAAACTCGGCGAGTATTCTTCAGTAAGACAATATCTCCTGATTGCATTTGCCTGTGGATATTCGGATATTTCCTTATCGTTGTTCCAGTATATAACAGCAGGAACAGGAACATTTATGTGAACGGGGCCTTTTTTCTTATGGTCAAGTTCTAATAACGCTTCATTTAATAAACGTTGGCAATACCATTCGTCGGCGGCATCTTTTACAATGGGCAATGTTACCGATTTTCTTACGACACGGTCATACATACCCACCTGATTAATCATTTGATCCTCTTGTTGACCAAGCATATAAGGATCTCTGTCGCCTGTCAAAACAACAATAGGAACGTTCTGATAAAATGCCTCAGTTACACCAGGTACATAATTTGTTGTCGCAGTGCTTGATGTGCATACAATCACAACGGGGACATTTAATTCTTGCGAAATGCCCATTGCGAAATAAGATGCACTGCGTTCGTCTGTTACATCAAATGTCTTGAAAAACGGATCTTCCTCTACCGCAATAACAAATTCACGCATCCTGCTGCCCGGTGAAATAACAATATGACGAATATTGTATTCCTTCAGCATAGGAATGAGTAACTGAAAAGTCTTGTATTTAGGATATATCATATCTTATATCTATAATAAATATACATCATTTTATTTTTTATGCCACAAATATCTTTGAGTGGTGTTCTTTCTTCTGTTATTCTGTCTTTTATTGCTTCATACTTCCAGTTGATACCCTTGAAAATAGGCTTTTCCATAAATTTTGACAAACATTTGGCAAGACCAGTTTCAAGAGGTGTACAACTGACATCACCCATAATGGATTTAATTTTTGATGTGTCAAAATCGCGGTCATACAATCGGTCATAAATAACCTGCCATTTCAAATCGGATGATCGTAATAAAAGAAATGTTGTCGTATCAACAAGTTTCAATTTAGGTTTGTTGTCTGTCAAATTACTTAATACATCAGAATAAATACTCCAAACATCACCCCATTTTACTAAGTTATTTCCCGTAATATGATACACTTCACCATACGATTCTGTTTTGCCCATGATTGAATAAATACCATTTGCTACATCAAAACCGTTGGTCATTGTTGTAATTTTTTGTGCAATATCTTCGGAAAAAACAACAGTTCTTCCTTTTAATGCTCTATACAACCATTCTTCCTTCTCCAATACACCCAACTGCAACCGATAGTCACCATATGTAATATATGGTCTCACTATTGTGTAGTTTTTATATCTTGAATTTGTCAACAAATTTTCCTGACGCGCTTTTGTTAGTGCATATTCATCTGTTTGCTGATAATTGTCATCTTCCGTAACGTCCAACAATCTTGGAGAAGTTTCTTTAACTGGATGTTCTTTGTCTGCATAAACTCTTGCACTACTGATAAAAACATATTGCTTGGCAGATTGTAGAAGAATATCTATTCTTTGGGAAAATTCGTCTGTTTTGTAAGACATAAAGTCAACTATCACATCATATTTTTCTTCACAAACCCGTATAAGGAAATCCATGTTGTGAGCATTGCCTTCTATATAACGTAAACAACCTATGTCACTCCTATGCGAACGCGACGTAATAAAAGTTTCAATATTATGCGAAACTAAAATATCCTTTAGATATGTACCTATTGCACCAGTACCTCCAAGAAGTAAAACCTTCATTTCTTCATTATTCCCAAAAAAATCTTCAAATCTTCTGTCATCATTTCGCCGCGTTCTTTTACAACGCCGTTCATCCTTTCGTCAATTATGGACTTCAATTCTTCACGTTTAGCGAAAGCATCTTTAACAATCTCAAGCATTTCCTTTTCTGTCGCGGTTTTCAAATCTGCGAGATAAGGATATTGCAGAGTGTCGATAAAAAGACCATTGAACTTTCGGCTGTATGCCATTGGGACTACAGGAATACCAGCCGAAAACGCTCCTATCGTAGTGTGCATCCTTGCACCTATAAAGAAGTCCATTCCCGCAATATATCCCTTTACATCAATAGGGGTGATTGCAAATGGAGCAAGAACAAGTCTTGAATGTATTCCATATTCCTTCCACAAATCGTAATTAATGGTATAATCATTCTCTATATGTCTTTCTGAAACCACAACATGAGATATGAGATGCAACATTACATTCGGCAGCGAAAGGAAATAATCAATAATAGACCTTACTACACGTTGATAATCATCTTTTAATCCGAATTGATTATCTTGTGTATAACCTCCGTGCCATAACAATGCTGAAATATTCAACCCCACATGCACAAAATCATTAGAAAACACCATTTTCTTATATGGCATGAAAAAAGCAACATCGATATATTCGTGCACATTTTTTTGTATAGGTGCTATTTCACGTACATAATCAAGACTCTGCTTGTCGCGAGCCATCACTAACGAAGCTTTCTCTATACTTTTTATTGCCCTTTTTCTTATTTTTTCATTTTTAAAGGGTCCAATGGTCTGTGGTAATATGCAATATGGCTTACCAAGCAACCTTGCAGCACGATGAATGTCATCAATAAGGTCAAAACGTTGTTTTCCATAAATATCCGCAAAGCTATCACCTTGCCCTATATCGATTATAAAATCAGCATCTTGAAAGGTTTTTATACCCAAACTTTTTGTTTTGATCACATTTTTCACTAATGACTTTACATCACAAGGGAAATGCCCACAAACCATAAAGTCCAATGTCTGTAGCTCATCAATCTTATATTGGTTAGCACCATTACTTCTAATCCCACTATCGGTAAGATACAACCTATAGTCTTCACCTGCCTCATGGAAGATTTTGTCAATTATTATCATCGTTGTAATTGACAATGCTACGCAACCACGATTGCCATTGTTTATAGGTGCATTTGCGAGAATAATGTTTTTCACAAATCTATAATTTATTTAATCTATTCTAAACGTTTAAGAATAACAAAAGTATTCTTCGCTATTCGTTTGTTATTTGCAGAATTTTCTGGCATAAAATCTAAGCGTATTTTTCAATGAATTGCTGAGGGGTCGTCAGGAGTTCTATTACCTTTTTATCCAATTCTCTACAGTTATACCTACAAGATTTTTAAAATCTTTGATATTATCTGTAACCATCACAAAATCATAAACGACAGCAGTAGAACCAATTAACAAATCAAAATTATCGTCTAAAGGAAATCCTTGTAATCTTAGTCTTATTTTTTCTTTTGCAGCAAAATCAATAGCATCTGAAATCGGCAGAATCTTTATTTCATTAAAAAAATCATTCAACCCCTTCGTTCTATCAATACCATCTTTTTGTTTCGATAACTCCGCTCCAATTTTTAACTCAAGCATAGTTATCTCCGATATATAACAATTTTCCCACCCTACAGAGTCAATCGCCTTGTCAATATCATATTTACCACGTAAATAAAAGGCACAGATATTAGTGTCCAGCAAATAATTTCTTGATTTCATAGTTCTACAATATCTTGACGAAACTTACGCTCTTTTTTTAATTCATCAATAAATTCTTCTGTGGTTAGCCCATCATCACCCCATATACCATAGAATTTTTTCGCTGATATTTTTTTCCGTTTCTCGGGGTGTTTCAAGGATTGCGTTAACATTGCAATAATATCTAACTTTGTGTTATTGTCAAGATACTTTAACGTATTCCAGTGATTTAAAACATTTTGTGATACTGTTGTTGCCATATTCTTATCATTTTTAGTTTCTCTACAAATATACTACCCTTTTTTTAAAATTTACATGTGTTAACGTGGTGTTTTTCTTCTCTTTATTCTTCATTTTTTATTCGTTTGGTATTTGCAGAATTATCTGGCATAAACTTCAGACAAACACTTAGGGACACCACACATTTTTGCGTAGCGTAAAACAATACCATTATTTGTCTGCTTTGTACTGATTATCAGCGACATAGTAAGACAATGGATTCAACACACAAAATATTGAATTTCTTATACAAAGATACACAAAATCAATAGTAAACACTATTTTCTTGCAAGTGTTTTGAAAAAAAACGACCTTTATTCTTCGGCAATAAAATTCGTTAACTGAATAAAATCTTCAACCGATAATTGCTCTGGTCGCTTTAAGCCGATTGATTCTTCTAATTTCTTGTCTTTGAGCAACTTCTTTAACGAGTTGTTCAATGTTTTTCTTCGTTGGTTGAAACTTGTCTTGACTACTTCAAAAAACAATTTTTCATCACAAGGCAATGTGTAGTTTTCCTTGCGAACCATTGAAATCACGCCAGATTTCACCTTTGGCGGCGGATTAAACTCATGCTCGTCAACGGTAAAATGGTACTGCGTATCGTAGAAAGCCTGTATCAAAACCGATAAGATGCCGTATTCCTTTGAACCGGCAGGAGAGCAGATTCGTCGGGCTACCTCGCGCTGAAACATTCCTGCAACGGCAGGCACCAGTTCCCGGTTTTCAATCACCTTGAACATGATTTGACTGGAAATGTTGTAGGGAAAGTTTCCCATCACCATAAACGGTTCGCCTCCGAAAAATTCGGTCATCGGCAATTTGAGGAAATCACCTTGAATACATTGATTTGAGGCAATCACACCATTCGCAAGCAAAAAATCTATCGATTCTCCGTCAATTTCAATCACTTTGAGATTGATGTCCTTTTCCAGCAAATGTTTGGTGAGAATTCCCATTCCAGGGCCTATTTCCAAGCAATTCCCACAGACTAACGGCAAACAATCGGCAATATTTTTTGCCGTGTCGCTGCTTCGTAAAAAGTGCTGTCCGAGATTTTTCTTTGCTCTGACCGGAGTTCCCATCTATTTTCTTTTAGAAAATACCATACGTTGACGATTAAGCACCTCGCCCTCGGCATTACGGATTTCAAAAACCGCCTCGTTTTCCGAAATATCTTCACGATACAGCGAAACAGTTTCGCCATAGCGACATTCTTTTATAAAATTTATTTCGGCTTCGGTAATAGCTTTTTCCTTGTATTCGTCTAACGAAATTGTGTCCATAACCCACAACACGTAATGAAAACTAGTGACGTGCATATTGCAGTCCAAATCGCTGTAAAGCACCTTGTGAGTGCCAACGCAGACTGGATTTGCCGGCGGGAATACTTTTTCGGGCTGACGGATAACCGACGGCTCATTAAAAACATATTCAGGAAATTCAGGAAGTTGCTCCAAAATATTCGTTGGACGACGTGTATTAAAATCCAGCAACGACCACATGGACGTAATATCTACAAGACTATTTCCTTGGGCATCACGCATGGTGCAATTTCTTTGTGTGGCAAGGCGCGAACATGATTCCACCCATGTTTCAACGGTAATATCTTCCTCATTGTGTGGAAATTTGTTTACTTTAATGTATATTCTCAGCGAAACCCACGTTAATCCTCGTTTAAGGAGCGTTTCCACGTCCATTTTCTTGTTTCGCGAGTCAACCATTGCCGCTTGCATAAATATATTTCCAATTGAAAAAACAGTCGTGTCGATTGAGAAATCAATTTCCGACGGTTCAATTGTTTTTTGTAAAATTGTCTTCATTTTTAACCCCAAAATTATGTCCCAAAAATACGAAAAAACGGCGAAATAAGCGAACAACAGACTAAAATCTTGTGATTCTTCTTCCTATGGTGAGTTAGTCCAAACATAGTTGCTGAGTTAGTAGAAACGGTTATTTCAACTTTTCTTTAAGATATTTTGCAGTGTATGATTGCTTACATTGTAACAAATCTTCGGGTTTCCCTGCAAAAACCACAGTGCCGCCTTCGTCGCCACCTTCTGGACCCATGTCGATAATCCAGTCGGCACATTTTATAACATCCAAATTATGCTCAATCACCACAACTGTATGACCATGAGCCAATAAACGATTGAAAGAGTCCATCAATTTCTTTATGTCGTGGAAATGCAGACCTGTGGTGGGTTCGTCGAAGATAAAGAGTGTCTTTTCTGCACTATCTTTTCCTAAGAATGTTGCTAATTTGATACGTTGTAACTCGCCACCCGAAAACGTGCTTGACGACTGACCGAGGGCAACATAGCCCAAACCAACGTCTTGCAACGGTTTTATGCGTTCCGCGATACGTTGTGTCAATGCTGACTTGTCTTCGGCAAAAAACTGAATCGCCTCGTCAACCGTCATTTCCAATATGTCGGAAATAGATTTTCCTCGATAGGTGATTTCCAAAATCTCGCTTTTGTAGCGTTTGCCGTGACATTCCTCGCATACCAGTTCCACGTCGGCCATAAACTGCATTTCAACCTTGATTACGCCGTCGCCTTTGCATTCTTCACAACGACCACCATCGGTGTTAAATGAGAAATGAGCTGGCTTATATCCTTGTAACAGTGCTGATTTCTGACTTGCATACAAGTTTCGTATGTCGTCGAAAACCTTACAATACGTCACAGGATTTGAACGCGTTGATTTTCCGATAGGATTTTGGTCGATAAACTCGACATTCTTGATGTTTGACACGCCAGAAACGCTGTCGCAATCGCCTATTGCCAAACCCGATTCACCAACTTGTTGCAACACGCCAGGATACAAAATTTTGTCTATCAACGAAGATTTCCCCGAACCAGAAACGCCTGTAACAGCGGTAAATACGCCCAAAGGAATCTGAACGGTCACGTCTTTTAGATTGTTTTCTCTTGCACCAGAAATCGTGATACATTGTTTCCAATTTCGTCGGAAAGAAGGAACTTCAATTTTCTTGCGTCCGCACAAATAGTCTGCCGTAAGCGTTTCTCCGTGTTCCAACAACTGCTTCATTGTTCCTTGAAAAACGACCTCGCCACCAAAAACGCCAGCATTCGGTCCGATGTCGATAATGGAATCGGCGGCACGCATAATTTCCTCGTCGTGTTCCACCACCATCACCGTATTGCCTAACTGTTGTAACTGTTTCAACACGTTGATGAGTTTTTCTGTGTCACGGGAATGTAATCCTATACTTGGCTCGTCCAATATGTACAACGAGCCGACCAAATTGCTTCCCAACGAGGTTGCCAAATTGATTCGTTGCGATTCGCCACCCGAAAGCGTGTTCGACAAACGATTCAAGGTCAAGTAGCCCAATCCCACTTCATCTAAGAAACGTAAGCGGGTACGTATTTCTATCAAAATTCTATCAGAAACTTCTTTTTCGTATGGAGTTAACTGAATAGTGTCGAAAAATGTGCGAAGCCACGTGATAGGTTTTTCAACCAAATCAAGAATTGACAAACCGGCAACTTTCACATAATTTGCCTCTTTCTTCAATCGTGAACCGTGACAATCGGGGCAGGTCGTCTTTCCACGAAAGCGTGCCAACATCACTCTATATTGGATTTTATAGAGATTGTCCTCCACCATCTTGAAGAACTCGTTGATACCGCCAAAGTATTGATTCCCTTCCCAAAGTAACTTTTTTTGTTCTTCGCTCAGTTCGCAATATGGTTTGTGAATAGGAAATCCGAATTTTCGTGAGTTCATCACCAATTGGTCCTTCCATTCGCTCATTTTGTCGCCACGCCAGCACGCGACAGCATTTTCCCAAATCGATAATTTCTTGTCGGGAATAACTTTATTTGGGTCAATTCCCATTATTTTCCCAAATCCTTCGCACGTTGGACACGCACCAACGGGACTGTTGAAATTGAACATCAGCACCGATGGTTCTTCAAACGTAAGTCCATCTAATTCAAAGCGATTCGAAAAATCATGTTCCACAAATTTTCCATCTTGCTCAACCCAAACGCTGCACGTCTCGTTTCCTTCCTGAAATGCCGTCTGCACCGAATCAGCCAAGCGTCCTTTCATGGTTTCGTCGGGAACGAATCTGTCTATCAAGATGGAGATATTCTTTGACTTTTTCTCAATGGTACTTGCATCAATATCCGAAATCCGTTCAACCTGACCATTGATGAGCAATCGGCTAAAACCTTCTTTTTCAAGTAGTTCAATCTTGTCCTTTAAAGGAATTTTGCCCAAAATCAACGGAGTTGCTACATAACATTTCTTGCCTGTATTGGTTAGAATGAAATCGACCACGTCTTGTACCGAATGGCGTTTCACTTCTTTCCCCGAAATAGGAGAGTACGTTTTGCCGATGCGAGCAAACAACAATTTTATATAATCGTAGATTTCCGTTGACGTTCCAACCGTGGAACGTGGATTTACCGCATTCACTTTCTGTTCGATGGCAATTGCCGGAGGAATGCCTGTAATGGAATCTACTTCGGGTTTTTGAATTTTTCCCAAAAATTGTCGAGCGTACGACGACAAACTTTCCACGTAGCGGCGTTGTCCTTCTGCGTAAATCGTGTCGAATGCGAGCGAAGACTTTCCAGAACCCGAAACACCTGTGACGACAGTGAAACTGTTGCGTTCAACCGACACATTTATTTTCTTTAAATTGTGTACGGCGGCACCTTTTATTTCAATGTTTCGGCTTTCCATATTAAAATTCTGACGTAAAATGGAATGATATATCAGGGAAATTTTGCTGTGCCATTTCCAACGCATAGGCACTTTCGGCTAAAAACACGTCGCAACCACGTTTGTCAACAGCCAAACTCTGGTATTTTCGTTTTTTGAAATCGTCCAGTTGCGCCTTGTTTTGCGACGTAAACCAACATGCCTTGTATAGTTGTATTGGCTCGTAACGGCATTTTGCGTTGTATTCGTGCTCCAAACGATATTCAATCACCTCGAACTGCAATGCACCGACAGTTCCGATAATTTTTCGGTTATTGAATTGATTGATGAAAAGTTGTGCCACACCTTCGTCCATCAACTGGTCGATACCTTTTGCCAACTGTTTGAATTTCATAGGGTCGGCATTTTCAATATAGCGGAACATTTCGGGTGAGAAACTTGGAATGCCCGCAAAATGCAGATTTTCTCCTTCGGTCAGTGTATCGCCGATTTTGAAATTTCCCGAATCATACAAACCGACAATGTCGCCCGGATATGCCTCGTCAACCACGGCTTTTTTCTCCGCCATAAACGACGTGGGGTTTGCAAATTTCAAGTATTTCTGTTGGCGAATGTGCAAGTAATTCTTATTTCTCTCAAAACGTCCCGAACATACTTTCACGAATGCAATTCTGTCGCGATGGTTCGGGTCCATATTCGCGTGAATTTTGAATACAAATCCCGAGAATTTATCTTCATACGGCGAAACCATTCGTTCGTCGGTTTTTGCATCACGGGGCGACGGCGCAATTTCAACAAAGGAATCCAGCAATTCTTGCACGCCAAAGTTGTACAACGCACTTCCGAAGAATACAGGAGCCAATTCAGCCCTGCGATACGCCTCCACGTCAAATTCGGGATAGACCGTTTCAACCAATTCAACCTCGTCGCGTAACTTTTGAGCGGCACGTTCACCCACTTTTTCGTCAATTCCCTTGTCGGTAATGTCGCTAAACTTGATTGCTGGCTGAATCACTTGCTGATTTTGTTCGAAAAGGCGAAGATTTTGTGAATACAAATTGTACACTCCCTTGAAATCGTGTCCAATGCCGATAGGCCATGCCAACGGACGAACTTTTATGTGCAACAGCGACTCAATTTCATCTAACAATTCAAATACATCTTTTCCTTCACGGTCGAGTTTGTTCACGAACACCATAACCGGCGTGTTTCGCATACGGCACACTTCCGCCAATTTTTTTGTCTGTTCCTCGACACCTTTAGCCACGTCAATCACAATAATGACACTATCAACAGCCGTAAGCGTACGATACGTGTCCTCGGCAAAATCCTTGTGTCCGGGAGTATCCAAAATGTTGATTTTTCGCCCTTCGTACTCAAAACCCATAACCGACGTTGCAACCGAAATACCACGTTGTTTCTCAATTTCCATGAAATCGGAAGTGGCAGTTTTCTTAATCTTATTTGATTTTACTGCACCAGCAACGTGTATTGCACCTCCAAAAAGCAACAATTTCTCCGTCAACGTAGTCTTTCCCGCATCAGGGTGACTGATAATTGCAAACGTGCGTCTGCGTTGAATTTCCTTCTCGAATGCCATCTATAAAAATTTTGATGCAAAAGTAGAAAAAGGAAACTTGATTTGCAAAGAAAGTTGCCACGAAGAAAAGACGTTTGACAAAGTAGCGAGATGAGCAAAAAATGCTACCTTTGTGCTATGGTGATGAGTCAGGTTAAAAAATGTTTGTCGTTGATTTTCTGCATGGCGTTCTCTTTGTTCGTGCAGGCACAAGAACTTGACTCGCTCATTTTCAACACCATCGTCACCGATTTACATACCGTCGATTCATTGTATGCGGAACATAATGACACTGCCGTCGTTGATTCTATCATTCTTGCCGAGCGGCCATATAGAATCGACACGCTTGGCTCGTATTGGTTGCCTTTGGTTGACTCGCTCATTTGCTATGCCGAAAGTTATTACGGTTGTCCGTATCATTATGGCTCAAAAGGACCGAATAGTTTTGATTGTTCTGGGTTTACGGGTTTTGTCTTCTCGCATTTCGGGATACAATTGCCAAGCAGTTCCACCTATCAATTTAAAGAAGCGCCGTTCACAACAGAATGTATTGACAGCGTACGGCAAGGCGACTTGATTTTTTTTATGGGAAGAAACGGGAGAAAATCCGTTGGCCACGTAGGTATTGTGATAGATGTTGATACGGCAAACCATGCTTGCCGATTTATTCACGCTGCCACGCACGGAGGGGTGATTGCCACGAAGTTTCCTTCGTATGCGTATTATAATCAGCGATTTATGGGATTCGGACGATATGAGTTACCCGAATTTTTGTTGTATTACAAGACCGAGAAAATTTATTTAGACGAAACAATAGAAAACACGTCTGACGGTGAATGAGCAAATGTGTTTGCCCCAATTTTCCTTAAAACAGTTTCTGTTCTAAAGCCCCACAGCACCGAGATACAATCTACACCAGCATTTTTTGCTGTCTCAAAATCCGTTTCGGAGTCGCCCACATATACACATTGTTCCTTTGTCACGCCTAAACGTTCCATTGCCTTCCAAACCATATCGGGATAAGGTTTGCGACGGATGCCGCTTGCTTCGTCTTCGCCCATGGCTACGTCGATCCATTGGGAGAAATATGCAGACTGTAAAATGGAAACTTCCCGTTGTGGCTTGTTTGACACGATTGCCATTGTAAATCCTGCCAATTTGAGTTGTTCCAACAGTTCGGGAATACCGTCGTAAGGTCTTGTGCAGTCGTTGCAGTGAGCAGTATAATGAGCACGAAATACGGGCAATGCCTCGTCAATCAGTTCTTCGAAAAAGTTTTCTCCTCGTTCTTCCTGAGCCGCACGAAACGCGTCAATCAAAAGTTTTCGCACACCACAACCGACATATTTTCGTATTTCCTCAATAGAGCGTTCGCGAAGCCCAAAATTTTGCAAAGTAACATTCACGCTCTGTGCTATGTCGAGCAGCGAATCCATCAGTGTTCCGTCCAAATCGAATATGATTGCCTTGTAATTCATTTATTTCAAGTCCCTGACATCTTTTTACAAAGATACATATAATGTATTGTTTTTAAGATTTCGTTTTGATATTTCTCAACAAGCTTTTCGCCTTTCGCACTAAATAATTTTGATAATACATTTTTTACGGACTAAGCCACAATTCACAGCTATGTACGAATTTCCTTATTCCAACCCCTTCATTGCCTTTTCAACAATTTCAGTTGTCGCATTCCAATCATAGTGAGCATGGACGAAAGCATTTCCGTTGTGTGCCATTTGCTCTGCCGTTTGCTCATCGCCCAAAAGGTTCAGAATAGCACGGGCGTAGGTTTCAGCAGAATCAGCCACGCAGATTTCTGTCCCATCTTGCGCACGCAATGAGCCGTTTGCCAAAGGCGACGTGATACACGGCAGCTCCATCGACATGGCTTCCAATAGCTTATTTTGCAAACCCGTCCCTATTCGCATGGGAGCAATGAAAATACGCGACTGAGCATACACGTCACGCATATCGTCAACCCAACCGGTAACCGTAATTTTCTCATTTGCAACTGATTTCACCGACGGCGCAGGCGTAGCACCGGCAATACACAACGTAGTTTCCGGTCGTGTTTTCCACACTATCGGCATAATTTCACGTGCAAGAAACGCCACAGCATCAACGTTGGGCGGATATGCCATATTTCCCGTAAAAACCACATCGTAGATTTTTGCAACATCTTTTTTCGTAAAATGCTCGAAATCAACGCCATTCGGTACAACCAAGATTTCATTTTTTCGATCATGGTCAATACATTGACGATCGGAATCACTAATAATCGTCTTTACGTCGAACGTATCCATTATGCGACGTTCATATCGCTGCAAACGACGAAATTCCATACGGAAAACCCATCGTTTGAGACACGAAGCCTTTTCCTCGCGTCGCTTCATACCAACCGACAACGTATCCTGATAATCCATCGTCTTTTTATACGGCTCATCTTGCAAATAAGGGGCAACACGCACCAACTGCCCATACAACATTTCGGGTTGCACGTGCTGAATAAGATTGTGAATGCGGGAATGTGCCGACGAATTGTAGAAATAACCACATTGTATCGGCCATCCTTTCAGAAAAGCAATACAAAGATTCCACAAAATCTTATATTTTGGTAAATCTATGATTTCTATTATCTTACAAAACGGCTGCAATTTTTGTACGGCTTCAGTCTTTTTAGCCGAAGCATCGTCATTCAAGCAACACAGATATATGTCGTTATTGCGGGCAAGACTTTTTATTTGATTGAAAGCACGAAGTTTGTCGCCTTTCTCCAAAGGCCACGGAATTCTTGAAAGTAGGACAAATATCTTCATTGCTTTTCGTTTATTTTTTTTGATAAAACTCGACCAAATCTCTAATAATCAAAGTATTATCAAATTGTCTTGTTATGAAATCCTGTGCATCTCGTGAAATTTCATCTATCGTTTCCGGATGCGAAATAATTGCCTGAATTGCCGAGACGAACTCACTCGGCGAATCGGCAATACACATTTCCTTGCCATTTTCGGCAGAAATACCTTCCGCTCCAATCGAGGTGGAAACAATAACTTTTCCATAGGAAAGTCCTTCCAAAATCTTGATTCTCATTCCCCCACCCGCCAACAACGGCACAATCATAACGGTATGTTGCGACATAAATTCGTAGGCATCAGGAACTTCGCCGACATATTGCACGCCAGCCACACGTATTCGCTCAACGAACCATTGCGGTGCATTTCGACCAGCGACAAACAATTGCAAGTCGGGATGTGATTTTCGCAATTGTTCCCAACAATTATCCAAAAACCACAACAATCCTTGTTGATTTGGCGACCAATCCAAGGCACCCAAATGAAACAACGACAAGGATTCTTCCCGTTTTGTTGCTTTTTGCGGCAGATCTGCTACGAATATACCCGTCGGGGCAACAAACTGTGGTTTGGTATTACCAATGCAATTATAAGTTTCTCCGTCACGTTTGGTTATTGGTATCAAAAAATCATAGGTATTGAGCATTGATTTCTCAAATCGTTCCACTCGCTTTGCCAAATTCTTCAGATACCACCGTTTTGCCAAATTTTTCGTCTCGCTTGCCAACCGTTTCCAAATCTCGAACTCCACATTATGAGCCCTATACGCTATTTTTGCCTGCGAACACTCGCGAATCAACGGGATATACGCACAAAGGTACAACCCCTCGAGTTGGACTACGTCAAATTGTTTTTCCTGCAATATTTGTCGCAACAAATCGGAAAATTCGTCGGTTATAAAACGTGTAGCAGTGTACGGCAGTTTTGAAAACAGCAGATTTTTTAGCGCATCTTTCGCCGTCAAGTCGGTATTGACGAACACGGTACGGAAATCGGCAAAAGACTGCACATGTTCCGGCATTTTTTTAACATCATAGTAATGTTTCGCCGTATTTATAGCCGCCACAGTAACGGAATTCCCCGCCTCCGCCAATCCACGAATCATGGCGAACGTGGCAATTTGTCCGCCGTCCTTCAACGGATAAGGGAACTTGTTACAAACGACTAAAACATTCATTGACAGCAATATATAAAAAAACGCCGATGGAAGATTCCGTCGGCGTTTTCTGTATTATCTGTATTATTATCTTGCGAAACGTTTGTTGAATTCAACCGAGTTACGTGGATTGATTTCGATATAGAAAGCGGTACTCTTTCTTTCTGGGAATTTATACACGCCATATCCTTCTGGAGTTTGACCGATTTTTTTACCACGGAAATGTTTTGCATCCATTTCACGAACTTGTGAAACGTAGAATGATTGTACGATTTCAGTCGTATTTTTACAATCCTTATCAGTTGCAATCACCAATTTGCATGTGAATCTCACTGGAGTATTATCTTCAGTATAATCTACTTTATAAATAGTAGCTTTTTTATTTTTCAACGCATTGTGTTTTTCTTCGTATGAAGCACATGCTGTGTCAAGGATAAGACCTTTATCAAGTTTCTTGTCATTTGGAGTCAAATAGTAGTTACCTTTTGTATAAGTGCTTTTTGACAAAATTTCAGAAACCTCATCTTTCTTTTCTTCACGACCCATCGTGATTTTTTGCCATTCATAATCCATATCAGTCAACGTTGGTTCACTTGCCTTATAACGTTGAAACATAGTATATTGAGCGTCTGACAATTCGTTTTCTACAGGAGTCATCGGAAGTTCCACACCTTCAATCGTAAATGTTGATTTTGACCAGTTTACATAAATAGGAGCATCAGTCTGATTCTCAATCTTTACTTGCATTTTACCTTGGCTTGACCAGAACAAATAGCTCACATCAGCCAAATTATTTTCTGCGTGATATTGTTTATACTCGTTCAAAGGAAGATTGCTTACCGAAGCAACATCATAAATTTGAACATAACCACTTGCGTTATTTACGTTTTGAGCTTGTACGTTAACAGCCATCAAGACAGCCAAACCTACAACAGATAAAATTCTAACAATCTTTTTCATAAACAATAATTATTAAGATATTGGACAAATATAGACATTTTTTTAGAATGCACCATATTGACACATATTTTTTCGTATCTATTTTGTCTAAATCAAAAAGATATTGTGTTTCTTACATTCAGAAACAATGTCGTCGCCCCACAAAGAGCTTTGCACTTCGCCTATGTGAGCTTTTCTCAAGAAGAACATACACAAACGACTTTGTCCGATTCCACCACCGATAGACAACGGCAATTCATCGTTCAACAACATTTTATGGAACAACAAATTCTTTCTATCCTCGGCATTCGCCTTTTTCAACTGATATTCCATGGCATTTTTATCGACACGGATACCCATTGACGAGATTTCAAAAGAATTTTCCAAAACAGGATTCCATAATAATATGTCGCCGTTCAAGCTCCAATCATCGTAATCGGGAGCACGGCCATCGTGTTTCTCACCGTTTGAAAGTGTGTCGCCTATACCAATTAAGAATACCGCGCCACATTCCTTTGTAATCTCATATTCACGTTGCTTTGCAGTCAAATTCGGATATTTCTGCAACAATTCCTCCGACGTGATAAACGTGATTTTTTCTGGCAGGATCGGTTTTATCTGCGGATATTCTTCGGAAACAACATATTCTGTATGTTTCAGCACATCGTAAATGCGCTTTACCATCAAACGAAGAAACGCCATATTTCTGTCCTCGGGAGCAATCACTCGTTCCCAGTCCCATTGATCTACATATAATGAATGTATATTATCCAAATCCTCGTCAGGACGAATCGCATTCATATCGGTAAGGACTCCGTAGCCTGGCTTCATTTCGTACTTAGCCAATGCCATCCGTTTCCATTTTGCCAACGAATTTACGACCTCCGCCTGACTATCGTTGAGGGCTTTCACGGGAAAAGTCACTTTTCGTTCCACGCCGTTCAAATCATCATTGATTCCTGTTCCCTTCAACACGAACAACGGAGCCGTCACACGACGCAAGCACAATCCAACAGATAAGTTTTTCTCAAACGTATCCTTTATCAATTTAATCGCCAACTCCGTCTGTTGCAACGTCAATGGTGACGAATAATTTTCTGGAAAATATGTATTCACAGACATATCAAATATTTTTTGCAAAATTAACATTTTTAATTAGAATACGTGAAAATTCAACCAGATTTTCTTTGAATTTTAAAGCAACATTAAAAATTTATTTTCAAATATTTAGGAAACAGGCCGATTATTCCATATTATAAATAATACGAAATGTATATTTCAAAAATATTTTCTCCCTATTGCAAGTCAAATTCTAAATATTTTTTATTTTTGCAAACGATTAAGGCCTTTTTAGCTCAGCGGTAGAGCACTTCACTCGTAATGAAGGGGTCAACGGTTCAAATCCGTTAAAAGGCTCAAAAAGACTTACCTTCATGGCAAGTCTTTTTTTTTGAGACGATACATAATAAAGTGTATATTTGCACAATGGCTCTGTAGTTCAATGGATAGAATAGTAGTTTCCGGAACTATTGATTAGGGTTCGATTCCCTGCGGGGCTACAATATTCCAGTTTTTCCCTATGGCAGACAATCGGCAACGGATAATTCTTGTGGTGAGCAATGATTTGTCGTGTGACGCTCGTGTGCATAAAATGGCGACAACGCTCACGAATACAGGATATTCGGTTCTTGTGCTTGGCCGTAAGTTACCCCAAAGTTTGCCTTTGTCGGAGATGCCCTACGAACAACGTCGATTGCGATTCTTGTGTAATCGGGGCGCATTGTTTTATGCGGAAATGAATATCCGATTCTTCTTTTTCTTGCTGTTCAGAAAATTCGACCTTGCAACGGCAAACGACTTGGACACCTTGTTGGCAGTGTATTGTGCGACGATAATCCGACGGAAGGCCATTGTATACGATAGTCACGAATATTTTACCGAAGTACCTGAATTGCAACAGCGACCACGTGTGAAAAAGTTTTGGCTGGGGTTGGAACGACGTATTTTCCCAAAACTTCGTTATACCATGACGGTGTGCGAATCCATTACAAAAATCTATCAGCAAAGCTATCATACCAATGTCGAGGTTGTGAAGAATGTGCCGTTTCTGCAAGCTACGCAAGCGATTCCTGCAAATCTGCAATTGCCGTCAAAACACGTGGTGCTATATCAAGGTGCGCTGAATCTTGGTCGCGGACTTGAAATGCTCATAGAATCCATGCAGTTCTTGACAGACGTTTGTCTGCTCCTTATTGGCGATGGCGATAAGACAATGGAACTGAAACAGTTAGCAAAAGAAAAGGCTGTGGGTGAAAAGGTGATTTTTACAGGGAAGATTCCGTTCGAGAATTTGCCATCATATACGCAATTGGCAACCATAGGCGTATCGGTTGAGGAAGATATGGGCGACAACTATCGCTATGCGTTGCCAAATAAACTGTTTGACTACATTCACGCGGGAAAACCCGTACTTGTGTCGGATTTGCCAGAGATGAGAAACGTTGTCGAAACGTATCGTTGTGGCGAAGTGTTGCAAAATCGTACGCCTAAACTTGTCGCCCGACAAATTCAAACTCTCTTGCAAAATACTTTGCAATTACAATCCTATGCCGAACAAAGCAGAAAAGCTGCCCAAGAACTGTGCTGGCAAAGGGAGGAAGAAAAGATTTTACAACTCTATCGTAATTCTCTGAATTTCAACTGACCATTTTGGTAAAATTTATATATTTGCGTTGCTTAAATGAAATTAGTACTAATAAATTTATAAAACAATGAGAAAAAAAATAGTAGCAGGAAACTGGAAATGTAACACTACTTTGCAAGAAGGTGTTGCATTGGCAAAAGAAGTAAACAGCATCGTAAAAACTTCTGATGTACAAGTTATTTTGGGAACTCCATTCATTCACTTGACTGAAGTTGTAAAATTAGTTGATAACAAGGCAATTGCAGTTGCAGCACAAAACTGTGCAGCTGAACCTAAGGGAGCTTTCACGGGTGAAGTTTCTGCTGCTATGGTAAAATCAACTGGTGCTCAATATGTTATCCTTGGTCATAGCGAACGTCGTGGTTACTATGGTGAAACAAGCGAAATCCTTAACAAGAAATTGGCTTTGGCTTTGGAAAACGGTTTGACCCCAATCTACTGTTGCGGTGAAGCTCTTGATGTTCGTGAGGCTGGAAAACAAAACGATTTCGTTATCAATCAGTTGAACGAGACTATCTTCAAACTTTCTGCTGACGATTTCAAGAAATTGGTTATCGCATACGAACCAATCTGGGCAATCGGAACTGGCAAGACAGCTACTTCTGACCAAGCTGAAGATATGTTGAAGACTATCCGCGAAGCTATCGCTGCTAAATATGGCAAGGCAATCGCTGACGAAACTTCTATTCTTTACGGTGGAAGCTGTAATGCAAAGAATGCAAAAGAATTGTTCGCAAAACCAAATATCGACGGTGGTTTGATTGGTGGCGCTTCTTTGAAGGCAGAAGACTTCAATACAATTGTAATGTCATTCTAATAATAGAATCATATTTATAAAAAAAAAGCCATCGATTTTCGATGGCTTTTTTTATGCAATTCCCCAATCTTTCGTTACTTAATTATGACTTTGAACGTCGATTCTCCTACTTTCACAAGATATACGCCGTCAAGTTTGATGTTGAATTCGTATTCCGTAGCGTCTTTTGCGAAATTGATTTTTCCTCCCTTCACGTCATACACGGCTGTTTCCGCATATTCCGCATTCTTCACATAAATCGTATGACCGATTGCATAA